>Ga0247751_1000049_pt1 | contig 6987 bp, 5 predicted proteins | sample UWRJS049202B5_FD_180718 | JGI IMG/M metagenome (GOLD analysis project Ga0247751, IMG submission 180718) | Soil microbial communities from Arlington Agricultural Research Station in Wisconsin, United States - UWRJ-S049-202B-5 | ecosystem: Environmental > Terrestrial > Soil > Agricultural land... | reverse complement strand
GAAGCCTGCGATCGCGCCACGCGTGGAAGCGTCGGCGCCCGCAGAGGTCAACATGGACGCGCCCGCGCCTCAAGCCGCCCCGGAGCCGGAGCCGGCGGAGGAGAGCGTGACGGTTCCCGTCGTGCTCACCCGCGCGCAGATCCGATCGGGCCAGCCCGTCCGGCTGCTTCTCGACATCCGCGTGAAGGACGAATAGCCTTCCCAAGGCCGCCTCCGGCGGTGTCGTGCGATTTCTGTGGAAAACTGAACGAAGCGCTTCGCAGTCAATCAGTTCCATTCTTCCGAAAAATTCTTGACAGATTTTTTACCCCTGTACTAGGTTCCGCCTCGAAAGCAGCGGCATCCTGTTGTTTTTGCTTGTTTTCGGGCCCCGGGTGGCCCGGTGGAGGAGGGGTCTCGTGACAGTTTGGACTCGGCGCAACGAAAAGGGTACTTCGCAGACGTTCGGGCTTTTCCGCCGGCGGCCGTCGGGCCCCGGCAACGACCCCCGTGCCGAGTTCGAGCTCATCCGCGACGCGTGGAAGGAAGGGCGCCAGAAAGAAGCCATGGCCGGCGCGAAGAAAATCGCCGCGCGCGATCGTCTTCCCGAGGGCCTGCGCGAAATGGTGGGACAGTTCATGCTCGAGGCCGAGGAACTGGGCGCCGCGCTGGAATGCTTCGAGCGTCTGGCCATCGAGTCGCCCGCTGCCGCGATGCCGCACTATTTCCGCGGCCGCATCTACGATCGCCTGGGGCGTCTGGATGACGCGCTGGCCGCGCACCGCAAAGCCATCGATCTCGAGCCCGACAACGCCGAGTGCCACTACCGCTTCGGCGTGACGCTGGCGCGCAACGAGCGCGCGAGCGATGCCGAGGCCAGCTATCGTCGCGCCATCTCCATCGACGGCGCGCACGCGCGCGCGTACACCAATCTTGGATTCCTGATGGACCAGCGCGGCGACCGCGTACAGGCCGCACAGCTGTTCCGCCGCGCGCTGCAGTTCAATCCGCACAGCGCCGAAGCGCACTTCAACCTGGGGGCACTCTACGGCGAGCACGGCAATCACGAAGAAGCCATTCGCGAATTCCGCCAGGCCATCCGTCTCGCGCCTGACAGCGTCGAAGCCAATTACAACCTCGGCATCGCGCTGTACGAGTCGGGCGATCTCGACGCGGCACTGGACGCGTTTCGCCGCGTCACGCGCCTCAACGCCAATCACGCCGACGCGAACTATTTCGTGGGCATGATCTACTTCCGCAAGGGTCTGCACGCCAAATCGGTGAAGCTCCTTCTGGCGGCGCTCAAGACCAATCCCGACAATCCGTCCATCCTGTATCACATCGGCATGTGCTACAACCATCTCGAGCAGCCCGCGAAAGCGATTCCGCCGCTCAAGCGCGTCACCGAGCTTTCGCCCGATGATCACCGCGCGTTCTACGCGCTGGGCATGGTGTACGACCGCGCCGACATGCGCGACGAGGCCCGCGAGGCCTACCGCACCGCCGAATCCCGGCTGCATGCCGGTCACGTGAACGTGGCGTGATGCGGCTCGCGCGTTCTCTCGCGCGATGTGCCATCGTTCTCGCGCTGGCGTGTCCGGTGCCCGCGTTGGCAACCGGCCACGAGCGCATTCCACTCGATCACTGGTGTTACCGCGCGCTCGAGCGATTTGAATCGCTCGGGCTGTGCGTGCTTCCCGACGACCGCCCGTTCACGCGCGACGAGATCAAGACACTGGCAGAGCAGGTTGCCGGCACCGACGTCGCGGCGCTTTCCGGTCGCGATCGCTACGAGCTGGAGCGACTGGAGCGCGAGTTTGTGTCCGGGGCAGACGATGTTTCGGCGCGCTACGACCGCGCGTGGTACGGCGAAGACCGCACCATCGCGCTGGAAGGCGATGTCGCCGTCACGCCGTATGTGCAGCAGCTCAACTTCTCCACAGAGCTTGAAGCGTTCGTGGGTGCCGCACCGGAATTTCGCGCGCATCTCGGAGACCACTATACCTATGACGTCCGTTATCAGCTTCTTTTCGGCCCCGAGCATGGGACACGTGCGCGCAATCAGAAGCCATCACGCCGCGAAAAGAGCTTCAAAGGTCTGACCTCGAACTTCGAGCGCTCATACATCAACGCTCACTGGGACCAGATTGATTTGTTCTTCGGACGCGATCATGTGGACTGGGGACCGTCGGTGGGCGGCAATGTCATTACTCCCGGTGAGAACATCAGCCTCGATCAGCTCAACGCGCAGTTGCGCTGGCGCGCGTTGCGTCTCGATTTCTTCTACGGCCAGCTGTGGACCGACCCGCAGCGCTGGATGGTGGGTCACCGGTTGGAAGCGAGCGTGGGGCAGAGCGTATTCGGGGTGTCGGAGACGGTGACGTACGGCGGGCGCCCGATGGACTGGCTGTACGCGCTCCCGGTGGCGTGGTTCTACGCCAACCAGTTCAACGAGCGTACCAACAGTGACAACATCCTGTGGTCGCTGGATGCCAAGACCAGCGTGCTGCGTCCGGTGACGTTGTACGGAAGCCTGCTCATCGACGACTACCAGTTCGAGGACGAAGGCTTTCCCAACAAGCTCGCCGCGGACGCGGGCGTGCGCTGGGTGGCCTCGAAGCCGTGGGGGCTCGAGGTGCGCGCACAGTACCGCTGGGCCGACATCTACACCTACTCGCACGAAGAGTCGCTTTCGGTGTACGTGAGCGGTGCTGCCGAGCTGGAGAACGGTGACGTGCTGCTCGGCGCACGGCCCGGCCCCGACGCCGACGCGTGGTTCGTCAACGCCGACGTTTATCCGCGCGACAACTGGCGCGTGTCGGTGGGTGCATTCGGTGGACGCGTGGGAGAAGGGAACGACCTGCGCTCGTTCCATCTCAACGTCGATGATCCCAATCCCGCGTTCCCATCCGGTGTAGTGGAAGAATCGATCGGGCTGCGCGCGGGGACACGCTGGGAGTTCTCGGGCAACCGCTGGGTGGCAGCGGAGTATGCGCACATCAATGCCGACAATCGCGCGCATGTATCCGGCTCCGACGACTCATCCGACGGCTTCCGTCTGGAGATTCGCTGGGAGATTCCGTAAGCTCCGCGGCATGCGCGCGCGCCTTCCGGCCCATCTTTCCATTCTACGACCGCACAACATGCTCGCCTCGGCGCTGGCCGTGGTGGCGGGCAACTCCATTGCTCGCGGCGGCATGACGCGGGATGTGGTGGTGACAGCCGCGCTGGCAGCCCTCGTCACGGGCGCCGGCAACATCCTGAACGATCAATTCGATCTCGAGGTGGACCGCATCAACAAGCCCGACCGCCCGCTGCCGTCGGGGCGCGTGACACCGGGCGGCGCGTACCGGATGTACACCACGATCTCGTTGATCGCCACCACCGCCTGCGGTTGGTTGCTGCCGCGCCCGGTGGCCGCCGTGATCGTGGTGTGGCAGCTGGCCCTCGCGGTTTATGCGCGCTGGGCCAAGCCGCGGTTCATCGTGAACAATCTGATGGTGGCGGCGATCTCGAGCAGCTCGTTTCTGGCCGGTGCGATGCTCGCACACAACGCGCGCGCCGCGATCATTCCGGTGGCGATCGCGTTCGTTTTCGTTCTGTGCCGTGAGATCGTAAAGGGCGTGGAGGATGTGATCGGCGACCGCAAAGGCGGCGTGCTCACGCTGGCCGTGGCGCTGGGCGCCGAGGAGGCGGGAACCGTCGCGGCCGTTCTGATGCTCCTGCTCGCCGCCATGTTGCCGGTGCCGGCTCTCACCGCCCACTATCGCGCGCCCTATCTACTGACCATGGAGCTTGCCGTCGCGCCATTGCTCTTGAGCGGCGCCATGCGCGTTGTGAATGCCAGCGCGCGACGTCAGTTCACGCTCACCAGCCGCCTGCTCAAGCTGGGGATGTTTCTCGGAATTGCGGCGATCTGGCTCGGCGCCTGATCAATCGGAGCATCAGGGGAAGAACAGGCTCACGCCGGCGCTGAACGCCCAGTACGCGGTGTCGAATCCAACCACCACGGTTTCGTCCTGTGTCGCGAACACCACCGAATCATCGGTGTCGCCATGATAGTAGAGCGCCTGCGCCGAGAGTCCGAGCCAGCGCGCCGGCAGCCACAACAGGCCGCCGCCGGCCTGCAGCGAAAACTCCCATTCCGAGTCTTCGCGCGAGACCGGATCCAGGAACTCCACCTGCACGCCGCCCATACCGAAGCGCAGATAGGGACGGATCGATGTCGCGGTGGGAATCACGATGCGGACGAATCCGGACGCCGTGCTGACCTTGGTCTTCAGCGAATCGCCGAGATCCTTGTCCTCGTACTCCGTGTTTGCATAGGAAAAGCCGAGCGATGCGGTGTGACCCACGAAGTGCTCGATCTCGACTGCCCAGTCGATGGCGCCTTCCTTCTGGTTGCCGTAGCCCGGCCGATCGTCGGCAAACTGCCCGACAGGCAGACCCTTGCCGAGATATCCCGAGACGGCCGTACGCTGCCAGAGCAGAGGCGGCGGCGTCCGGCGCACGACGGCGTGCGACGTGGAAGCCATCACCACAAGAAGAAGGGCCGCGCAAGCTGATACCTGGAACCTTCGCATAAGATTTCTCCTGCTACGGGGAGGGGAAGAGCGAAACCGGTGGGCAGCGTTGTCAACCGAATGATGGCGCGAGAACGCGCCCCTGTCAACGCGGCAGTGCTATTGAACGAGCACCAGGCGCGACGAATCCACGGCCGTTCCATCCACGATCAGGCGGCAGAAATAGACACCGCTGGCGGCGCGGGACCCGCGGTCGGTCTCGCCGCGCCACTCCACGTCATGCGAGCCTGCCTGTGCACCCGGCAATTCGAACTGGCGCACCCGCTCGCCCCGGACGGAAACAATATCGAGTCTCACATGCGCGGCGTGACCGAGCACGAAACGAATGGTCGTGGACGGATTGAACGGGTTGGGAAAATTGCCGGCCAGGTGGGCGCGCGACGGCGTGCTTGTGACCGCGGTGACGATGCGCGCCAACCGGTAGATCTGTCCGTTGACCGAGCCCATCAGAATATCCTCGTCGAAGCCCGAACCCACGGTGAACATTCCGGGCGCGCCGTTGGCGAGGTCGAATCGCTCCGGTGTGCCCACGCCATCGTAGTGCAGGCCCCAGATGATACCGCTGGTATAATCGGCGAACACGAACACGCCGGCGAGCTCGGGAAGGCGCGATCCCCAGTAGCGACAGCCGCCCACGATGGCGCTGCCTTCGTCGTGCGAATAGGCGTAGAGCGGAAGCTTGAGGTCCTTGCTCGTGGTGTCGCACTCTCCGGCCGGGTAACACTCGAACCCTTCCATCAGCGGCCAGCCGTAGTTCTTGCCCTTGCGCACGAGATCGATTTCTTCCCACGTGTCCTGGCCCACGTCGCACACCCAGATCTCATCTGTGTACGGATCGATGGCGAAGCGCCACGGATTGCGAAAACCGTACGCGAAAATTTCGGGGCGATAGCCGCTGGTGTTGAGCGCAAACGGATTGTTCTCGGGTATCCGATACGACGGCGCGCCGAACACGGGCTGTCCCAGCGGCGCCGGGTCGACGTGAACATCGATGCGTAGAATGGAGCCCTGAAGATCGGTGAGATCCTGCGCCGAGGGCCCGTTGACGTTGTCGCCCATCGCGATGTAGAGATAGCCGTCCTTTCCGAACGCGAGCTGGCCGCCGCAGTGATAGGCGTTGCCGGGATCGAACTGCGGCGCATCGATCAGAATTTCTTCCGTGTTGGGATCGGCAACGTCGGGGTCGGCGGACACTTTCATCCGCGACACGATGTTGTGCGTCGGGTACTTGGTCTCGTAGTAGATGTAGAACGTGCCGTTCACCGCATAGTCGGGATCGAACACAAGGCCGAGCAAACCCGCTTCGCCCGCGGTGCGCACCTTGTATGAGATGTCGAGGAACACCTTGCTCGTCGCCGCCTGGTAGTCGTTCTCGAAGACACGAATGGTGCCGCCCTTCTGGACGACGAACATGCGGTTGGTGCCGTCGTTGGCGGGGCGGACGTCGGTCGGCGCGGGGAAGCTGAGCGCCGGGTAGGCGCGCTCGAGCACGTACTGCGCCCGGGCCGCGCCGGCCGCGAGGCCGAGCACGAGCAGGGTCAGGACGAAGAGCGGGCATCGCCCGGGAGCGTGGGTTGTTGCCATTGTCTTGGATTGGAGCGAAAGCCGTGCCGGGGCGTGACGGCCAACAGCCCATCCATTATACTGCGTTCTCCACAAAACGGTCAAAGACCGGGAGGCAAGCGACAGCTTGCCCTTAACAGGGGACCTTCAAGTAAAACTAGAGGTAAGGCGCGATATGTTTCGTAGATCCAGTCTGGTGGTTTTCGTTGGTGTGCTTTTGGGCGGCCTGTCGGCTGCCCATGCTCAAGTCCCCGACTCCGATATCTGGGTCGCCGAAGTGCTTGTGCGCGGCCAGACCCTCGACCTGGGAAAGCCGGTCAACCTGACCCACCGCGCCGGCTACGACAACCAGCCCTGCTTTCTGCCGGACTCGCAGAGCTTCCTGTACACGGCGGGCGGGACCGAGGGCGGCACCGATATCTATCGCTGCAGTCTCGCCACGCGTACCGTGACGCGTGTCACCTTGACGCCCGAGAGTGAATATTCACCGACGCCGGTCGGCTCGCCGGCGAGCGGCTTCTGCACTGTGCGCGTCGAGGCCGACAGCACGCAGCGCCTGTGGCGTTTCGACATGGACGGAAAGAATCCGGCGCTGGTCATGACCGATGTCGACTCGGTCGGATATTTCGTGTGGATCGACGACACGCACCTGGCTGCGTTCGTGCTCGGGAACGAAAAGAAAAAGGAACCGCACACGCTGCGCGTGATCGATGTCGTGTCGCAGGCGCAGACCATCGTGGCGCGCGACATCGGCCGGTCGCTGCAGCGCATTCCCGGCACCGGTGACATCGTGTTCACGACGCCCGTGGGCGAAGACAGATTTCGCTTCATGCTTCTCAAGAATGGAAGCCATGCCGGGGAG
>Ga0247751_1000044_pt1 | contig 7110 bp, 9 predicted proteins | sample UWRJS049202B5_FD_180718 | JGI IMG/M metagenome (GOLD analysis project Ga0247751, IMG submission 180718) | Soil microbial communities from Arlington Agricultural Research Station in Wisconsin, United States - UWRJ-S049-202B-5 | ecosystem: Environmental > Terrestrial > Soil > Agricultural land... | reverse complement strand
TTGATCCTAAAAGCAACGGTTTTTTATGAAAAACCGTTCTAACCTAAACGTAAAGGATAAAAGACCCTATATGATTAAAAAAGCTTTAACCGCGATAGCCCTATTCTGTGTTGTTACTGTATTTGGTCAAAACTATACGCCGACTGATGCAGGTTCGAAGGTTCGGTTTGTAATAAAAAATTTTGGGATCAATACCGGTGGCACATTTGATGGACTTGCAGGCACTGTCACATTTGATCCTGCAAATCTTACCACCGCAAGTTTTAATGTAACCGTTGAAGCAAAATCTGTGGATACGGATATGGAAGGAAGAGATAATCATTTGAGAAAAGCCGAATACTTCGATGTAGAAAAATATCCAAAGATCAGCTTCCGGTCTACAAAGATCACCACGACAAATAAAGAAGGTTATCTCTTTATGTTTGGGGTCATTACCATAAAAAATATATCAAAAGAAATTAGTTTTCCGTTTACACAAACAAGCAAAGACGGTGGAATTCTTTTCGAAGGAGAATTTAAATTGAACCGTTTGGATTTTGGCGTAGGCGGCAAAAGTTTTTCAATGGCTGATGAGCTTAATGTTGAGCTTTCAGTTTTTGCAAAGAAAAGCTAGCGCTTTCATTTTAAGAGTATTTAGTTTTACTTCAGCGTTTATTTATCTTACCTGTTAGTTTGTACATTCGCACGGTGCGATCAACAAGAATTTTTTTTATTGGCATGCTCATTAGTTTCCTGGGTTCATTACCCTTAGGGACACTGAACATTGCCTCCATGCAAATAAGTATCAGCGATGGGGTTTTACAAGCCATGCTATTTTCAGTAGGTTCTTTAGTTGCCGAAATGATCTATGTACGTCTTTCATTAGTAGCAATGGATTGGGTTCGCAAACGAGAGTTTCTTTTTAAAATACTGGAATGGATAACCTTGCTGATCGTATTGATCCTTGCGGCTTCCAGTTTTTACTCAGCAATGAGCCCAACGGTTAATGAAAGTGTTGTACTTAGCAGTACGCTTCCTAAAATTCTGCTCGGCTTTTTCATGAGTGCTGTTAGCCCGGCACAAATTCCCTTTTGGTTTGGCTGGAGCACTGTTCTTCTTACAAAAAAAATTTTATTGCCTGTAAACAAGCATTATAATTTTTATATTGTTGGTATTGGATTTGGGACACTTCTGGGTAACTGTGTTTTTATTTTTGGTGGTCGTATCGTTGCGGGCAAATTGCAAAATAGCCACCAGGTCATCAATTGGGTGATAGGGGGGATCTTTCTGATAACTGCTATAATTCAAATTTGGAAAATGTCCAGAAAAAAAGATACAAAGTATAAATTGAAGCATCCGGAGGAAGAGACATTTGGACTGGAAAAAAATATGGAAGATAAAATGGTAAATAAATGATAATTGCCTTGCTTTTAAAAATGTTAGGCAGTATTTCTAATGAAGAAATTTTTTCAAAAAGTTTTTAACTGGGAGTTATGGCCGTTTGATCTGATCTATGCCCCGGTTTTCATTGTGTGGTTGTATTATAGTACAAAAGCCAGGTCGCTTTATTTCTTTACTCCTTCGAACCCGACGCTTATCTTCGGCGGATTTGAAGCTGGCAGTAAAATGGAAATGTATCGTCAATTGCCGGATGGCTCTTATCCAAAAACGATCTTAATTACTCCTGCTCATACGATCGATGCTATAAAAAAAGAGCTTGGATCAATTGGATTAGATTATCCTTTTGTTGCAAAACCTGACGAAGGGATGCAAGGAGTTCTGTTCCGCGTGATCGAATCAGAAGAAGAGTTGGTCAAATATCACAGTATTGTTGGTGTCAATTATATCATTCAGACTTTTATTGACCTGCCAATGGAGTTCAGCGTTTTTTATATCCGTTACCCCGGGGAAACAAAGGGAAAAGTAACTGGCTTCATTTTAAAAGATTATTTGCATGTAACAGGCGATGGCAAAAAAACATTGGGACAATTGGTAAATGAACATCCAAAAGCCATGCATCGCTTAACGGAAATGAAAAAGAAACATGAAGCAAATTGGTTAACGATTCCAAAAGACGAAGAAAAATATTACCTGAGTGTAGCCGGTAATCATAACCGCGGCGCAAGATTTATTAACCTGCACAAAGAAATTGATCAGCGTATTCTTGATGTATTCGATAGCCTCAATAATGGATCAAAAAGTTTTTTCTATGGACGTTATGATCTTAAGTGTACTTCGATCGAAGACCTGAAAAATGGAAAGAATATTATTATTCTTGAATATAATGGAGCAGGAGCTGAACCAAATCATATTTATGACTGCGGCATGAGCTATGGCAAAGCATTAAAAGTGATCGCTGCACATTGGCGTGACCTGTATCGTATCGGGAAAATAAATAATAAAAATGGCGTGCCTTACTGGAGTTTCAGGAAAAGCTATCGTTTTATGCAACAGCAAAAAAAAGATTTTAAAGAATTGCAAAAAAGAGATCTAGAGTTAGGTTTATAAAAAAGCAACCCATTCCTGTATTGTATGATCGAAATAATCAAAGTTTTTTTTGTTGGCGCACTAATAAGTTTTCTCGGCCAATTACCGCTCGGGAATATGAACCTGACCGCTACTCAATTAAGCGTACAGGAGAATTACAGGAATGCATGGAAGTACGGCTTGGGAATTGTTTTAGTGGAAATAATTTACCTGCGTCTTGCATTAACGGGCATGGATTGGGTGGTAGAACACAAAGTGCTGTTCACAATTATGGGGTGGCTTACCGTTATCGTATTTGTTGTATTAGGAGTTTTGGCTTTTGTAATGGCACAAAAACAAAGCAGTGCAAAAAAAGGTGTACTATTAAACAATAAAATGAATCGTTTTTTACTGGGAGTAGTTGTAAGTGGTATAAATCCGGCACAAATCCCTTTTTGGTTCTTATGGAGCACACAACTACTAAATAGTAAATTATTGCTGCCAACAACGGCACAGTTTAATTTGTTTACAGCTGGAGCAGGACTTGGTTCTTTAGCAGGACTTGCAGTTTATATACATGGGGGCAAATGGATGATCACGAAATTAAAAACAAGTAATAAGGGTTTAAATATTTTTATGGGAGTTGTTTTTATACTTGCTGGTCTTTTCCAACTATATAATATGCTTTTTAGAAAGAATTCATAATCTTGTAAAAAATAAAAACTATAATTATGGCACTTAAAGACGCTTTGATCGCTGAGTTGAAACACGAATCATCCATGACAAAAAAAATGCTGGAAAAAGTTCCAATGGATAAAAAAGACTGGAAGCCACATGAAAAGTCGATGACGCTTGGCCACCTGGCAACGCATGTAGCTAATACCACTCAATGGGCTTCTACTATTATTCATCTCGATGATTTCGATTTTATGAAAGATTATAAAAATCTGCCCGATGCAAATACATCAGAGGAACTGATGGCGACTTTTCAATCATACCTTGATAAAGCGATCGCCGATCTGAATGAAATGCCTGATGAAGACTTTAATAATCCATGGACAGTAAGAAGAGGAGAGCAGCTAATGTTCAGCTTACCTAAGAAAGTGTCTATACGTGGTTGGGCTTTCAATCACTTGTTCCATCATCGTGGGCAGTTATCAGTTTACCTGCGTTTGCTTGATGTACCAGTTCCAGGCATGTATGGTCCGAGTGCAGATGAAAAAATGTAATATTAGCATACCAAAAAAATTATGGCCACCCAACAGCTCACCCGAACCCTTGGATTAAGGCTTGTTATTGTTCTTGTTATTGCTAATGTGATCGGTTCTGGAGTTTATAAAAAAGTAGCTCCCATGGCCGATGCATTACATTCATCCGGTTGGGTATTGGTAGCATGGGTGATCGCTGGTATCATCAGTTTGTTTGGTGCATTAAGTTATGCTGAGGTTGCCGGCCTGCTTGCAGATACTGGTGGTGATTATGCTTATTATAAAAAGATCTACAATAGATTTTTTGCTTTCCAGTTTGGCTGGTCTACGTTTACGGTGATGCAGACCGCCGCGATCTCATCGCTTGCTTATGTGTTTGCAGAATCATTCAACAGCATTGCTCATTTACCGCCAATGCTTGAATCGCTTTCAGGATTTAATATCGGCGAAGAGTTTTACCCTTTCAAAAATTTTAATGTAAAATTTACAGCCATAGTATTGATCTTACTTCTTACATGGATCAACAGTAAAGGATTAAGAACCGGTGCATGGCTTGGAACGGGTATTTTATTATTAGTGTTTGCCGGCTTATTTACCATTGCCTTTTTTGGTCTCACTAGTCATGAATCAAATTTGGGAATGGCATTTAAAATGGAAACAACCGATAACAAGCCAATAACATTCAGTGCTATGTTTACTGCAATGCTTGCGGCGTTCTGGGCCTACCAGGGTTGGGCCTCAATTGGATTTATTGGAGGTGAAGCAAAGAATGCAAACAAAAATATCCCCCGCGGTATTGCCATAGGTGTTATTATTATTATTGGCTTGTATTTATTGGTGAACACAGCATACTTATCATTGCTACCGATGCAAACACTGGAACAAATCGCTGAACCTCACAGCTCAAAAATTGCAGCAATTGAAGCGGTAAAAATTTTCTGGGGAAGAAATGGTGAAATGTTTATTGCGATCCTGATCCTTATTACAACGCTTGGCTGTAATCATGCAACGATCATCACAAGTTGCCGTGTATATTATGCTATGGCAAAAGAGGGATTGTTTTTTAAGAAAGCAGGTGTATTGAATAAGTATGCTGTTCCCGGTAATTCGCTTTTGATGCAATGCGTATGGGCTTGTCTTCTTGTTTTATCAGGTACATTTGAGCAGCTCACGAATATGATCATCTTCGTTATGTTTCTTTTTTATGGAGCAACAGCACTTGGTGTTTTTATATTAAGGAAAAAAATGCCAGATGCACCTCGTCCATATAAGGTTTGGGGTTATCCTGTTGTACCCGCTATTGTAATTATTATTGCTGCCTGTTTGTTTGTTAATACAATTGCGACAAAACCAAGAGATGCAGGTTTTGGATTGATCTTAATGTTTAGCGGTGTGCCAATGTGGTATTGGTTCAATAGAAGAAAGGTTGAGGCTGAGATTAAGAATTAGAATTATTTTAAAATCTATAGCCCGCAGCAAGACCGGGAATAATACGACCACCTTCATCCTGGTCTCTTGTGTTATGTTCTTTGGTAACTTTTATTTGGTAGCCGTATCCTATTGATGGAGTGGTAAAGAAATGATCTCCAAAAAGAAAATGCCAACCAACTTCACCAATTGGAGTGAACATCAAACTTCCAAGATTTGTTTTACCTTCAAAATTTTCAAATGCAAATAATAATCTTAAGCCGATAAAGCCATCGCTACCACTGATATTGTCTCCAAAGCTATTTCTGAAGCCAGCCCACAACCCATAGCCTTTGAAACCACCATAAGAATCCCTGGCTGAGAAGTGGTATGTGATCCCGACACTGAAACTGGTTTTATTTCTGAAATTTTCATAATGAAGCCCGACAATATTGCTTTTGTATCCTCGTCCCATTGGACGCATATATTCTCCACCTAATTCCCATGGTTTTTGAGCTGTGGAGGTTAAGGCCAGAGTAAAGGTCAGGAGGAGTAGAAACGGGTTTTTCATGGTTGTAAAACGTTTCTATTGTAGAATTATTTTCTTTTTCAGTCAACTATAAAAAGCTTACAGCCAGTTTTTGTTGAGCTCCGGTGAGCCTCACAATCGTCACCAACAAAATAGGTCATGCCGGCTGTGAGTTTCATGATCCGGCCATCATCCAATTCGCTATCCATTTCTCCTTCAGTACAAAGAATGATATGACCTTTCTTACACCAATGATCTGCTTTATAACCTCTCGAATATTCTACTTTTCTTATACGTATTTCACCCATCATAAATACCTGCCAATAAGCAAGCCCGGTTTCACCAGTATGTTCTTCTTTAAGAATGGATGACCAGTTGAGAGTTTGAAAAGGGAAAGATGAGATGTTCATGAAGATTGATTAAAGGCCTATTTATAATTTGTAATACTAATAAGCTTATTGACATCATGCACAATTATCTTTCTGCCTTTAGTTTCCAAAATACCATCTTCTTTAAATTCTGATAACACTCTTACTACATTTTCTCTTGCAGTACCAACTAAACTGGCCAAATCATCGCGGCTCATATTAATTTCAACAGGCATACCAGGCTGAAAATTTACTTTGTACTTTTCCCTGATTACAATTAATTGAAGTGCCAATCTTTCCCTGACAGATTTTTGAGCAAACATGGTCAGGCTGTTTGCCAAAACAGCAAACTCATGGCTCAACGTTTTCAATAACCTTCTGCTTAATACTTCGGATCGATGTATAGTTTCCAGGAAATCTTCTTTTGGAATAAATGCGATCTCGCATTCCTCCAATGCAGCCGCCGAATCAGGATAGCGGTCTTCAGAAAGTATGGCATGATAACCTAATAACTCCCCGGTATTAGCCACATAAATAATTTGTTCTCTTCCATCTTTATCTAACTTATACTTTTTCACTTTCCCATCTATAATATAAAAGATACCAAACGGGTAACCCCCTTCCCTGAAGATGATTTCTCCTTTCTTGTAAACTTGTTCTGTTTTGTTGGCCATAAGTAATTCCAGGTCATCCAACGGCAAATCTGTAAAAACGGATTGGCTTTTAAAATTCCACTTATCTATTGGAAAAATGTCTTTAATACTCATAGTTGCTGCAAATTTATCTCTTTAAAAATTGATAAAACTCACTTTTTTGAGTGATAAGGTTTACCGCATGGCTGTCAGTTTACAAATAGTTTTGTATTAAGAAAAATGGGGAAATCAATTAATAAAGACTTGTACTACACTAAAGACCATGAATGGATTGACTTACAGGGATCCATTGCTTATATAGGTGTCTGCGGTTTTAAACTTACAGGCTTTAAAGAAATACACCAGCTAAATTTTACGGAGCCTTCAGGTTTTAAGAAGAAAGGGGATATAATAGCCACAGTAATTTACAATGATTACCAGGTTGATGTCCATATGCCGGTTGATGGTAAGATAGTGGAGGTAAATGAAACATTATTATCCGGCGATCAGAATACATTATT
>Ga0247751_1000042_pt1 | contig 7173 bp, 2 predicted proteins | sample UWRJS049202B5_FD_180718 | JGI IMG/M metagenome (GOLD analysis project Ga0247751, IMG submission 180718) | Soil microbial communities from Arlington Agricultural Research Station in Wisconsin, United States - UWRJ-S049-202B-5 | ecosystem: Environmental > Terrestrial > Soil > Agricultural land... | reverse complement strand
TCGTGCATCATTTCCAAGAATAAGATTTGATCAACTAATGTCTTTCTGTTGAACAGTCTTATTACCAATAGTTATAGCTTTTATAATATTAGTTCCTTGTATTTTATATAGTTTTGAAATTATTCCATCTAATTTAGCTTTACTATAATATATTTTGTATTAAACAAAGATTTAATTAACAAAAAAAGAATAAAAAATGATAACAATACTCACATTTTTATATCATTTTTTTATTTATTAAAATTTATAATAGAATTCTACTCTTATCTCGCTAAAAAATATTTTTTTTAGTAAGTATATTTAAATATATGATGATAATAACATAACATATATGTTATGATAACCGTAAAAATAGAAAGTATTATAAAATGTTATTAAATATAATTTAGTATTTTATTCAGTATAAATTTAAGTTAGTATTTAGATTTTAAAAACTATTTAGTCATAGTTGCTACACTAGTCGCAAAAGCACTGCCATCACTAGAACTTAGCACCTTGGTGTGCAAAGCGACAGGTAATTGGTGACAAGAGATAGATGTTGGTGCTAAAAAGATTACACATTTTTTTATTTAAAGCGTAAAATGTGTTTACATTAATAATAAGTGTATAATATATACCGATTACATTAAAATACCATTATAAAAAGATTATTAATAATCTAAATTTTATTTTTTTTTAGAGAATTGGCTGAGTGGTTTAAAGCGGTAAGCTTGAGACTTACTTGGTTCAAAAGACCACATCCGTTCAAATCGGATATTCTCTGTTTATATTTTAGTCAAATTCTATGGCTATGTAATTATAATTATAAATTTGATTATATTATATATGTTTACATAAATTATAGTTTATAATTATTTATAGTTTATAATTATTTATAATGTATAGTTAATTATGCTATATATTATGAATATAATTATAATTGTAATTATACGGGTTAGAGCCAGGTTGGTTAGGCGTCTCATTTGGGTTGAGGAATAGTTATGTTCGAATCATAATAACCCGAAAAATTATGAAGATATTAAATATATTATTTCATTATTTCAAAAACGAATAATGGTCAGTATATAAAGAAATTATTACGGAAAAATAGCTATATATTAAAGAGGTAGAAAAATTTGTATGTGATCAACTCTTGAATAAATTCAATATATAAACGAAGCTAATTGAAATATCTTATTAACTTCAGGAAAAAAAATCAAACGAGATACTATAATTAGTGTGAGCGAAAATAGTAATAAATCTATGATTAATAATAATGAAAATAGTAAGGACATATCCAGAATACTGTAGAGCAATCATAGTATTAAAATCGTGAAATCTTTGTAAGTCTTTTCTACGGGGAGCCTAAGAGAAGCGTTTCTGGTAATTAAGTAAAATGGATTTTCAATCTGTTTGAATATAGGGGAACCTTCCTCTAAGTCTAAATATAATATATAAGCGATAGAATATGGTACCGTGAGGGAAATTATAAAAATAGTAATTTTATAAGCAGCTCAAGTAAAATGTTAATATAAAAACAAGAGCGTACCTTTTGCATAATGGGTCAGCAAGTTAATGTTAGATGCGAGCAGTAATGCCCAGATAAACCAATTATGAAATAATGAATTAGTATCTAAGATTAGACCCGAAACCTAGTGATCTTACCATGGTCAGGATTATAAAAGTCCGAACGGGTTATCGTTGTAAAGATATCCGAAGAACTGTGGTAAGCTAGTGAAAGACAAAACTGACTAGGATAGCTGGTAGAAAATAGTGTAAGCTACTATTTAGGCCACTAAGTGGGAGTGAACCTCCTGCTAAAAACCATCAAATTGCGGGAAAGCCCTAAAGCAATCTCAACCAAACAAGCATGGTAACATAGTTTGTGGCACAGGTAATGACTCGTGGTATGGTAAAATCGAGATTGATATACGTGAGTAAATGGGTAATCCGCAGCCAAGCACCACTTAAATATGGTGTGCAGTTCATCGACTAAATGTTGGTTGGCGCAAGCTTAAGATATAGTCAAGCCTCATTCGAAAGAATGCAGAATAATAAAATACTCTTTAAGATATATTTAAAAGGTGTATATCTTTTCTTTTAAAAATTCCTTTTTTATTCTAAATTTATAAAAAATGATTATTATTGTTAAATTAAAATGAGCTTCATTTGAAGTACAAATTGCACTTAAATTATTTGGTTAATGACAAAATATTAATAACCTTATTACCTTCAAAAGGATTTAAATAATCTAATATTGAATAATAACCGATAAACTATTACGAATAAATACCCGTAGCAGCTACAAGCAAGGTACACTGTAAAAAGGTACTCGGATCATTGGAAGGTTAGCACCCTAACCCAATGATAGAATTGAAATAATAGAATCTAAGGTAATTAATATACATTGGTATTTTAATAAATTAAAAAGCTACTAAAATAAATTTCTTTGTACAATTTATAGGAATACGTTCCTATTCAATAAAATTAGAAGATAATTCTTCTATAAAACCTTTAGTTGTTTATTCTAATTGTCTTCTTGAAAAGGATCGTATACTTAGTGAAAACAAAGATAAATCAGCTATTTATCGTTGAATTAATAATGTTAATAATAAAACTTATGTGGGTAGTTCTGTAAATTTAACTATGAGATTATATAAGTATTTTAGTGTTAAACATATAACTAAGTATAAAACTCCTATTCATAATGCTATTTTAAAGTACGGATTTGAAAAATCTACTTTAGAAATGCTTGAATATTGTGAAAATGGAATAAATCCTACAGAAAGAGAACAGTATTATTTTGAATTATTAAAACCTCATTATAATATTTTAGAAATAGCAGGTTCATTTTTGGGCTTCAAGCATAGCGATAAAACCTTAGAATTTTTTAAGAATAGTCGTAAAGTGAGCGAAGATACAAAGAAAAATTTATCTTTAGCAGCAACAGGTAGAATATTAACTGAAGCTGATAAGATAAAAATATCTAATGCACGTAAAGGTATTAAACTATCTGATGAAACACGTGCTAAATTATCAGCAACTACTACATCACTTATAGGAATACCAGTGATAGTTAAGAATATAAATACTAATCAAGAATCAGAATTTATGAATTTAACAGAAGCAGCTAATTCTATAGGTGTTAGTAGAACAGCTGTAAAAAAAGCTCTTTACTCAGGTAAACCTTTAAAAAACCAATTTTTAGTGGCCACAAAAAAATAAATAAAGAAGAAGTATTTTATTATTCGTTAAATGGATAGCGAATAGCTATTTAGGGAGAAGGACCTCAGCTTTGTCTTATTATAGACTGAAGAGGTAGATCTGTTTCCGCGAAACCTATATAAGTAGGTAATTCAAATAACATATTAGTAGGTACAGAAATGTGATCTCAGACAAAAAAGAATTTTTCTTTTTTGTATACATTGGGGAATCGTGAAGATTTTATCAGTGAGTTTTTTTTCTCGGAAGGGCTATAATGTATATTGAATAATCGGACATAGTACGATAAGGTTGTATGTCTAAAGGGAAACAGCCCAGAACAAGAGTTTAAGGTTCCAAAATTATTGTTAAGTGAAATAAAGGAAGTTTTTTTCTTATACAGCCAGGAAATAGGCTTAGAAGCGGCCATTTTTTGAAGACCTCGTAACAGAGCACTGGCTTATTTCAACAAATATATTGTTGACAGTTAAAAGCGTCGAAAATATAACGGATCTAAACAATATACCGAAACCTTGTCTATGATTTTATTATTGGTAATATTATATTTTAATTAACAATCTGTTAATAATAAATGTATAATATATATAATCATAGGGTAGCGGAACGTTGGGTAATCATTAGATATAGTCCTTTTTAAGGATAAATAAAAATAGAAACCCCAAGTGATAATGCTGGCATGAGTAACGAAAAAGGGAATTAGTCCCTCGCCTTAAGCTTATGGAATTAGAATACATCGTACTAAATACGGTCTCTAAGTTTATAACCTAAAGGTTAAAATGATGAGAGTTATATACTTAACCATTACTAAAATTACATAATTAATATTTAAGTAATTTTAGAGTAGAATGTGTGCTGGAAAAGAAGTATACTATAAATTTTAAATTCTATTATTTAATATAAAAATATATTTAGCGTCAGTTTCTGCACCTTGGTGACAGATGACGGCAACAAATATTGAGAATTTTTATATTTATAGTACAAAAACCGTACCTAAATACTACCACAAGTAAGCAAGTAGAGAATACGAAGGCGTTTGAGCTAACAATCATTAAGGAACTCGGCAAATTGACTCCGTAACTTCGGGATAAGGTGGGCCATTTTTCCTGTTTAATATCAGGTAAAAAAGAGGAAGCATAGAATGGTGTTGTACGACTGTTTAATTAAAACAAAGCACTTTGCATAAGATGATAAATCAAAGTATTGAGTGTGATGTCTGCCCAATGTCGGCTGGTTAACGGATTTTTTTAACTGACTAATATAAGTTAAATTTGGAAGGATACCCCGATCAATGGCGGCCTTAGCTATAAGGGTCCTAAGGTAGCGGAATACCCTGGCCGTTAAATGCGGTCTTGCATGAATGATGTAACGATACAACAGCTGTCTCAATGATTGGCTCAGTGAAATTGGAATAGCAGTGCAGATACTGTTTACCTCTAGATAGACGAGAAGACCCTATGCAGCTTTACTGTTACTAGTTATTAGATATGATATAACGGGTTGTAGTGTATAAGGTAGTTGATGAAATATAATTGAAACACCTTTACTCAGTTTATCATATCGATAGAATAGTGGAAATAAATGAAACGATAGATGAATAAACTGAAATAGATGAAGCGTGTAGGAGTAATTAATTAAACCGGGTCTATATGTATTATTTCGGTAGAAGACAGTTGCTAGTAGATAGTTTATGCGGGGCACAGATCCCATAAAAAGTACCTGGGTGTATCCAAAATTAATATTGTAAAATTGCATTTTTATTTGCAATAATTTTATAAAAGTAAAAAACTTTATTTAAGTAATTTACTTTTATATTTTTACTTAGTTCGTTATTTTTTATAAATTAATTCAACTATTGTTCTATTAAGTTAGAATTTAAAATTTTTTTTAAGTAAGATTTTATCTATATGGAAAATAGATGTAAATAAAACGTTAATTATAATGTTTTAAATTATTATATAAATAAAATTTGTATGGTGATTTTTATTTTTACTTGAAAAGTTTAATGGCTTAATCTTGCTTTACTGTTTGACTTACACGTCTTTCAGTCGCGTAAGCGGGGCATATGATCACAAGATGCAGAAAGGAAAGGTCTTGGATTTTTGAAAAAGCTACGCTAGGGATAACAGGCTAATTGCGCCAGAGAGTACAAATTGAGTGCGCAGTTTGGCACCTCGATGTCGGCTTAACTCATCCACATGAATGTAGGAATCATGAAGGGTTTGACTGTTCGTCAATTAAAGAGTTACACGAGCTGGGTTAAATACGTCGTGAGACAGTATGGTTTCTATCTTCTAGAGGAATATAGAGTAAAATAAAAATAGCCCCTTCGTACGAAAGGAGTTGGGTATATTAACCTATGGTTTACCTGTTGTTTATGTGATTAATATTAATTATTTACGGTTTCGACCGTAAATAAAGTTAGTTAAAAAGAATTTTTCTTTTCTTTTTTAATCGATAAACTAAATTAAATGGGTGAGATAGCTAATTTATATTATTACTTATACTCACGTAACTGTTTATAGCATAGGCATAACAGGAAAGCTATGTTAATTAAAGATAAGTACTGAATGCATATAGGTACGAAGCTTATTTTAAGATACTCTTTAATATACGTAGTATAATACTACAAAAATAATAAATAGATTTTAGATAAAATTCTAGAATTTTAAAATTTAATAGGCTTTAGCTTTAAGAACTTTGATGTTTTTAGGTATAAAGTACTAATTTTATTAAAAACTAAATAATGATAATATCACATAAATTTTTATTAAATCTTTTGATTGTTTATTTCTAATAAATATACTGAATAAAATGAATAAAAATTTGTTCATTTAAAGATAACTAGTAATATATTTTACTTATAAAATTAAAAAATTAGAATTTAGCGCTTGCTACGCTTCTCACTTGTCATTTGTCGCTTTGCACACTAAAGTGCTAAGTGATAGAATGTAAAGTGCTGGATGCAGGCGAAAACAAAAATAGATTAAAAACAATAAATTTATCGCTTTAACGATAATACCAATTTTTAAACGTAATTTTCACTTTTATGATGAAAGATAAAGTAACAATCTAATGTGACTTATATTTATGATTATATCTCTTAATTGTGACGCTCCTAAAGCTTGAGGTTTATATTTTCAAGATAGTGCCAGCCCTCAAATGGAAGCTTTGGTAGAATTACATAATAATATTATGTTCTATTTAACTATAATATTATTTGGTGTAGGATGAATTATATTAACTATAATAAGAAATTATGTTAGTAATAAATCACCAATTAGTAATAAATATTTAAATCATGGTACATTAATTGAACTAATTTGAACTATTTCTCCTGCTATAATTCTTATCTTAATAGCTTTCCCATCTTTTAAATTATTGTATTTAATGGATGAAGTAACAGATCCAAATTTAACTTTATTAGCAGAGGGGCACCAATGATATTGAAGTTATCAATACCCAGAATTTACAAACGCTGATGATGAGTTTGTAGAATTTGATTCTTATATAGTTCCTGAAAGTGATTTAGAAGAAGGAGCATTGAGAATGTTAGAAGTAGATAATAGAGTATTATTACCTGAAATAACTCACGTAAGATTTATTGTAAGTGCTGCAGATGTAATTCATTCATTTGCATGTCCAGCTTTAGCTATAAAATGTGATGCATATCCTGGGAGATTAAACCAATTTTCTGTTCTTGCTAATAGATTAGGTACATTCTATGGACAATGTTCAGAATTATGTGGTATTTTACATAGTTCAATGCCTATTGTTATACAATCTGTATCATTAGAAAAGTATTTAACTTGATTAAAAGAGCAATAATAAAAATCTACCACACACCTAGCACCTAGTACCTTTGTGTGCAAAGCGACAAGTGATAGGTGATATGTTTTATTTTATTTACTAATGATTTTAATAAAATCAAAATTTTATCACATCATTGAAAAAAAAAAAGGTTTATAGTTAATT
>Ga0247751_1000039_pt1 | contig 7344 bp, 6 predicted proteins | sample UWRJS049202B5_FD_180718 | JGI IMG/M metagenome (GOLD analysis project Ga0247751, IMG submission 180718) | Soil microbial communities from Arlington Agricultural Research Station in Wisconsin, United States - UWRJ-S049-202B-5 | ecosystem: Environmental > Terrestrial > Soil > Agricultural land... | reverse complement strand
CTGTAGCTGGAACTGGAGCTGTAGCTTGTTCTGAGTTATTAGAATTCCCACTATTAGATACAGCAGGATAAGCGTTGCCTAATCCTTCAGGTCCACCAAAACCACCAGGACCACCAAAACCACCAGATCCTCCAGAATTATTAGATCCGCTAGGACCTGCACCAAAGCCTCCACCATAATCTCATTGATTATTACCAGGATTCATCATTAACATGTAATTGTCTTCAAACAATACAGCTAAATCTAAAAGTAAAAATGAATTATAAGACAAATAAGTTGGAATTAAAAAATAAATTTTAATCATTATTATTCAAATAGGCATAAGATGATAATATTTTACTAAAATATAATCGAATAGTTTAGTATCACTTAAGTAAATTAAGGTAAGAAATAAATAAGCTAAAAGAAAAACTTGTTCTAGTAATGGAATTATTAAAATAATTCCGTATAAATAAGCTGTAATATAGCTAAATATAACTAAAACAAAAATAAGAAGAAGAAGAATAGGTTTGAAAAACGTAATAGTTTTAAAAAAATGACTATTCTTGAGAAAGTTAGTATTTTGGAAAAAATTAGTATTAGTATTTTGGAAAAAGTTAGCATTAGTATTTTGGAAAAAGTTAGCATTTTGGAAAAAGTTAGCATTTTGGAAAAAGTTAGCATTCTTGAAAAAGTTAATATGTTTTATAAAATTAATATTTACAGTCATATTTTTTATATAAATTTATTTTTCGCAGTTATATTAAAAAATTAAATTTTATAATATACCTATTTTTATAATTAATGTAATTCTAATCCATCCTTAATATAAGAACAAGATAAAACTACAAAAACTTGAGCTTGAATAAATGCTATACCTAACTCTAAACCACAAAATGCTATAATAAATACTAATGGTAATAATCCTACAAAGAAAAATACTATACTAGAAGCCATTATATTAAATGTAAACCCACTTAATATACTTAATAGCATATGACCACTTAAAATGTTTGCAGCCAATCTTAATCCTAATGACACATTTTTAGCTAAGTAAGAAATGAATTCAATAAGTACTAAAATTGGAAGTAATGCTAATGGAGTACCAGCAGGAACAAATAATGAGAAAAATTTAAGCCCATGTTTTTGGAAGCTTAATATAGTAGCACCTATAACTATAGTAAAACTAAATGATAATGTTAATATAAAATGACTAGTTGATGCAAAACTATAAGGCACCATTCCTAATAAATTATTTATTAAAATAAATATAAATAACACATACATAAATGGAAAGTATACTTGTCCATTTTTTGAATTTATTTGATTTACTACAATACTATAAACTGTAAAGTAGATAGTTTCTTTAACTATAGATCAATTATTACTTACTAATATGTTATAATTTGTAGCTAATAAAGTTAAAGTAAAGCTTAAAAAAGCAGCTATAGTCATATATAATGCTATATTGCTGAATGATATATTTAAATTACCTAATATAGGTAAATTTAAACTTAAAAGATTTCTTATTTCAAATTGATCAAGAGGAGAAATAAAGGTATTAATAATATTATTATTATTATTTGTAAATAAAGCCAAACTGTTAATGATATAATTTATATATTTTTATTTTATACAGAAAATGGAAAGTGAAACCAAATTTAGAGACTTTAACCACCCCAGTGAACTATTTTGTAGTTAACGGTATTAAAAGGTTAACTACCCTTTTTTTAGTCACCAAGGTGATATAAACACTTAAAATAATATTTACGTGTTATTACAGATAGAAATACAAATTATAATCATAATTTTTTTATTAAATAAAATAATAATAATAATTATAATAATAGTAATTATATTACTTATTAGCTAATTATTGTAGTTTACTTCTGTTTATAAAAATAAGGCACCAACCCCGCCTTATTAAGTGGATATCACCCTCGTTAATATATCCTCCTATATTATCAATAATTATTAACTATTGATTTTATAATTACTATTTATTAAAATTTAATAATAAAATTTAATAATAAAATTACGATCCTCAGTAATAGATTGATATAAATAAGAATAATCAAACTACATCAACGAAATGTCAGTAAAGAATACCTGCTTCTAAACCAAGATGATGGTTTTCAGTAAGATGATAAGCCAATAAACGTCAAAATCCAACAGCTAAGAAAGCTGTACCAATCATAACATGTACAATTTGTTATTATAAGGGCTCTTTATCCCTTATTTCCCTATTTTACAATAGGGTTCAGACTATGTCATCAATCAATAAATGATTGCAGGGTTTTCGTGGCAGGATTATTGTAAATAAAAGTACTCACCTACTAGTCGTTGAACCTTCATATATTCCTTTCCCCTACGGGATAAATTTTATTTAATATATGCTTGGCTGCAAATTGTCCTACTTAATAAAATAGGAGTTCCTTGCAATTTACCCTGTTTTCTGTCAGTCTTATTTAATCTATGTATCAAATTTAAAAATATCAAATTTAAAAGTATAACCTTTATAAGATGTACCTATAATTAAATAATTTTTAATAGTTTTTCTAGAAATATTAATTTGTAAACTACAATCCGTAATACTATTATAATATTGTATATTTCCTTTAGAGTCTTCAACTATTATACGTAAACTTTCTGATACTAAATTATTAGTACCTCTTATAAATCTTATATTATTTTTTATTTCATATGGACTTGGTAAAGAAAATAAATAATTTAATTTCTCTATAATTATATTTTGATTAACCTTTATACTAGAATTATTATTTAATTTAGAATTACTTAATCTATAATTATTTATTTGAGATTTTATTAAATTTATTAATTCTATACCTTCAGATAAATTATGATACCCATAGTAATAAATTTTTACTATATAAGATCAATCTATAAAATCTAGAGATTTTTTAGTTAACATGGAATTAGAATATAAAGGTAATACAGTATTAAATAATACATGTATATTATTTATTTCTAATATTACAAACTTACTATTACCTCTATCATTTATAATTAAGTTACCATTTTTAAAATAATTTAAAATACTTTTAAATAATTCTAGTTCTTTAATATGATTTTCAAATTTTAATCTAGGTATTAATTTATTAGTTGAAAAGGAAGCATCTCCTTCTGTAAATCCTATTAATCAATATTGATTAATTTGCATATTTTCTCTAGCTGTAGAATTCATATTTACAATTTTTATATTTTTATAATATTCTAATATTTTTAATTTACCATAAAATGTTAAATGTGCTTTACTTTTTAATAAATTAACTGCTTTTTTAAATATTAAATATTGAAAATATTTAGAACTTTTTAATTCAACATGGTCAAATAAAGGTAATATGACATTAATTAGTGATTTTTGATCATTAATAAAATAATTGCATCTATCTTCTGATTTAGAAATACTACCGCAATTTAATTTATTTTTAATATATTCTAATATATATAAATCATCTATATGTAAACCTATTTGATATATTAAATTTAAACTATTATATTTATTATCTTGTAAACCTTTTAAACTTATATGAAAATTTCCTTCTGCATCCGTAAATCCAATAAGTCAATTTATAAAATTTTCATCTAACTTAATTGATTTTTTATTTGATTCTACAACTAGACTTGAACCTTTTAATTGATTACATATTTTATCTTTTTTTCCTACTATAGAAAAAAAAATATAAATAAATAAGCTGGTAGGGGCTACATATGTTAACCCATGGAAACCAGTCCCAAAATAAAAACATGATCCGAATACACCATCTGAAATAGTGAAAGAAGAAACTGAATATTCTATACCTTGACAAGCTGTAAATACAACAGCTAATACAAGTGTTCATACTAAACCATATAAAGCTCCACTTCTGTTACCTTGTATTAAAGCATGATGAGCTCAAGTTACTGTTACACCTGATGATAATAAAATAACTGTATTTAATAAAGGTAATTCAAAAGGATTTATAGCCTCTATACCCATAGGTGGTCACTGAGAACCTAACTCTACAGTAGGTGATAATGCACTATGAAAAAATGTTCAGAATATAGCTAAGAAAAATAATGCTTCACTAACTATAAATAAGGCTACTCCCATATTTAGACCTTTTTGAACTGCTAAAGTATGGTTACCTAAGTATGTCTATACCAAATACATTTCTATATTTGCCGGACTCTATCTTAATAAATAGGTTAATTATATATTAATTAACGTATTTACTTTTAACGTATAGTCTCTGAGGATACTACTAAGATATTTATCGATCTATTGGTTTCCTGCTGATTGTCCATTGCTATATCCATTAAGATTATCACTATTAAAAGTACTTAAGGCTTTAGGAGTTTCCAGCATACAGTTAAATTTAATGAGGGCACATACATTATTTATAATTGAAAAAACTAAACTTTATTGTTTTTTAATATAGATTTAATATTTAATCTTCCTTTTTCGGTAAGATGTTCTTTGGTTATAATCATATTATAAACAATTATTCATTTATCATAATCCTCGGACTTAGTACCTAATAAAGGATATTTATTAAAATAATCTACAAGTAGTTTTATATTATCTATAGATGATACATTTACAGATAATATTTCTACTCCTAAATTATTAGTATAAGTATTAAGATTACAAGATAAAAATGAAGCTAAAGTTTGCATAAAAGGTTCCATAGAAGAAGATGTAGGTTTATCATAATAACGTTGATCTAATTTAAATTTTAAACTTATACTTTCACTAACAGATCTTTTACGAGTATCTGATTTAGGTTTACTCTCAATATATTTTATACCGAAATGACCATCAGCTTCAGTAAAACCAGTAAATCAACTGTTATTATTAAGTTAGAAGTATCTAATAGACTTTCTATAATATGTAAAGAATATTTGCTATTAATAAATTTAATTAAATCATTAAACCTTTTGTTCTTAGGCGTTCTAAGTTTACCGTGTATTAAATTTATAAAAAGTTGAATACCTTTTATATCTCCAATGATATAACGTATACCATTATTACCTATATATTGAAAACGTCTAATATTGCCTAATTCTTTTTGAATAAATGCATATAAACCTAGATTATTAATATGTGAAGTAAAAACTATTCTAGGATTAAGTACTCTATACAAGTTGTAGAACCTAAGGCAGGTAAGGAAATATAACCGTCTCCTTCTAATAAACCTGCTAAGTAATATCCTAAGTTATTATATCTTTTATAATTACTATTATTACTTATATATAAAGCTTTTTCTATATCTTTAATAGGAACAGCTTTAGTTATATTCAAATTATAAATAGATGAAATTGTAGACAACAGTTTACCCTCAGATATTATATCTCTAAATCAAAATGACATTGAAGATACTAATGTTATAAATGCTAATGTTAAAAAAATATGTGCATTTTGGAATCCATGCATAGTTAAAACTCCTGTAGTTGTTAAAGTTAATAAACTAACACAAGTATAAATAGGTCAAGGAGATGGAGATACTAAATGAAAAGGATGTGCTTGAAATAAACTTCTATTCAAATTCGACATAAACTCAGCCATTTTAATACGAAAATATTGTAACAAGTAATATAATATGTTTAAAAAATTTGCTTAATTTTAATAACTTTATTACCTGTATAAAGAACATTGTTCTTATTTGCACCTTGTCGTTGTCATTTTTTTTCCTAACGCTAACTTGGAATTAAGAACTTCTATCTTAAGCAGGTAAAAGTATTAGATAATATTTTTTTCAATAAAATGTGAAATGATAAAAAATTTTTTTTAATTCAATATAAACTAAATATAAAGTAAAATATAAATACAATCAGAAAATGTGGAAGTAATTTGAGTTAAACTAATAAAAAAATAATTCAATTTAGTGTCCAAAGCGCCAAATTGGTTAGAGTTACTATTATTGTTATCATCAAAATTATTATTCTTATTATTACCTAAATTATTTATATAAGTTTAAATCAAATATATGTCATTGAATATAAACCTATTAATTATATATTTATTATAAAAAACTACAATTATTAACATCTACGTAGGTGAGCTCTAATAGTTCTGTTATTATAATGTACATTTCTATTTCTAGTATCAGTACCATCAACAAAACCTCTATTTAGATATTCGGCATGAAAAAACTGGTTAAGAAAATTTCTTGACGGAGCATCTAAATTAGCTGGAATATTACTATTTCTAGTCATTTGCAATTTATGAGCAATGTTAGAAGCAAAAGGTTGATTTTGACCTCCTTTTACATACCCTCTAGAACCAACGTTAGTCGGATCTAGTGTAATTTCTGGTGTAGATTTAGGAGATCATCCTACATAATCCCTAGGATTTCTAGTTCCACTAACACTGTGACAAGATTTATAACTAGATCCTCTTTCACCCTCTACTATTACTCTATCCTGACGTGTAATTCCAGATCTAACTTGAGATTGGCTTCCTGAAGAATTTAACTGATCTGATCTAGAAGAGTTTCCTGAAAGATTAAATATAGTAGAAATATGTTTAAATTTAGACATTAAAGTTTTATTTATATTTGTTGTTAAAGTATTAAGTTGAAATTTATCTCCAGTTATATAATAAATATATTTTATTAATCTAAAACTAGATTTTATTAATTTTGAAATAGATTTAATTAATCTTGAAATGAAACTAGTTAAATTATTATTATTATAAAAGAATTTTTCAGGAAATTTAATTTCATTACATACTATATCTACAAGTTCTTTTCAAAAACTAATAATACAGAAACTAAATGATATACTTAATATTAAAAAATATACATCCTTTACAAGATATCAAAGAGATAACTTAATTATAAGAGTTAAAATTAAACACCCAAAAAATTTTAACACACCTTTTTTTAAAGTATTTTCTCAAGCTTTTTTTATATTAGATATTTTAATTAAATTCTTAAATAAATTACTTTGAAGAGATAAAACTATAAAAGGATAAGGTTTAGGTGGAGTTACTCAACATCACTCTAAACTATTATATATTTTATTTAATATAACTTGTAATTTAATGTTACAAAATCTAAAATTAATTAAATTCATTTTTTTTATAAAATTAATAAACTTAATACCCTTATAATAAAATAAATTATTTTCTATATAATTTATATAGAAAATTAAAATGAATAAAACAAAATTCTCTATAATAGAATTTTGTACCAATGTTGAAAATGAATATAAATATATATATTTATAAAAATATAATAAAAATAATATATTATATAGTTTTATTCATATTTTATTATATTGTGATAGACGATTAAATGAGATTAAAAAGTTATTTACACTAAGAAATAATAAATTAAATAATATGATAATAAGTAAATT
>Ga0247751_1000035_pt1 | contig 7643 bp, 7 predicted proteins | sample UWRJS049202B5_FD_180718 | JGI IMG/M metagenome (GOLD analysis project Ga0247751, IMG submission 180718) | Soil microbial communities from Arlington Agricultural Research Station in Wisconsin, United States - UWRJ-S049-202B-5 | ecosystem: Environmental > Terrestrial > Soil > Agricultural land... | reverse complement strand
CCTACTTTCAATATAGATGAAAATGCGATCGAAGTGGGTATGGGCCTAATGGCCTGGCTTGGAACTTGTATTTAGATTTCTTTCACAAATTTTGATGCAACGATGCAGTTCCAATAGTGGTCAACTAATTAAAAGAATCAAATGAAACTATTTTTATCAATATTTCTCTTTACAACACTTACAGCTTTTGTAAACTCTTGCTCAAAATCAGGTGATAAATTTAAAGAAGGAACTATTGGGCTTAAATTATCAGATTGTGAAAGTGGAAGTATATCCGGAGATGATCTGAAACTTTGCTTTGAAAGAGTAGTGAGTGATTCCCGTTGCCCGGCAAATGCAGTGTGTGTTTGGCAAGGTGCTGCCACCGCTACTTTTTCTTTTACCAAAAATGGCGATACTCATCGCTTTGATCTTTCAACCATAACAATGCAGCCTAACTATACTAAAGACACGGTTATAGCCGGGTATAAAATAGAGTTCATAAATCTTTCTCCGTATCCGGGTACAATTGCTGAACCAATACCTGACAGTCAAAGAAAGGCTGAACTGAAGATCACTAAACAATAATTCTTATCCTCTTTCCTTCAATTTCTTCACAAATCATATCATATTGTTAAGCTCGATTATTTTGTACATTGCACTCCCATTTTGCTTGTCATACCGGTGAATGTTGTGATGCTCTCATTTGCTGAATAGAAAACAGGGTGATGAAAGGAGCGTCGCAAGAAAAGTTTAACCTGCCTGCCGGCAGGCAGGTAGTAGTAATTAGTTTGTCAAATAAAATTTATGGCAGCTAAAACCGGTAACATAAAAAATAATTATGCAACCTAACGAACTCCGTAAACAACAGGCTCTCGAGTATCACTCAAAAGGAAGACCCGGAAAAATTGAAGTAATTCCAACGAAGGAAGCAAAGACGCAAAGAGATCTGTCGCTGGCCTATAGTCCCGGTGTGGCTGAGCCATGTAAGGAAATCGCTGCTAACCCTGAAGATGTTTATAAATATACAGCAAAAGGAAACCTTGTAGCGGTGATCAGTAACGGAACGGCGGTACTTGGACTTGGAGATATAGGTCCCGAAGCCGGCAAGCCGGTGATGGAAGGAAAAGGTGTGTTGTTTAAGATCTTTGCAGACATTGATGTGTTTGACATTGAGATCAACGAAAAAGATCCGGATAAGTTTGTTGAGATCGTTAAGGCACTTGAACCAACTTTTGGCGGCATCAATCTTGAAGACATTAAAGCTCCTGAATGTTTTTATATAGAAAGAAAGCTGAAAGAGTTAATGCGTATCCCCGTAATGCACGATGATCAGCATGGCACTGCAATTATCTCAGCGGCTGCCTTATTGAATGCCCTGGAAATTCAAAAAAAGAAAATTGAAAAAGCAAAGTTCGTTGTGAATGGCGCTGGTGCTGCTGCAATTTCCTGTTGCCGGTTGTATGAATCCCTGGGTGCAAGACATGAAAATTTTATTATGTTTGACCGCAAAGGTGTTTTGCATAAAGGACGACCTGATATTGATGAAATGAAAATTCAATATGCAAACGCAAAAGAACAGATGACATTGGCCGAAGCAATGAAAGATGCTGATGTATTCATTGGTTTAAGTGTTGGAAATTGTGTTACGGCAGATATGGTGAAATCAATGGCGAAAAATCCAATCGTGTTTGCCATGGCAAATCCTGATCCGGAGATAAGTTATGAAGATGCAACTGGAGCAAGAAAAGATGTGATCATGGCGACTGGTCGCAGTGATTATCCTAACCAGGTAAATAATGTACTGGGCTTCCCCTATATTTTTCGCGGTGCATTGGATGTAAGAGCTAACCAGATAAATGAAGCAATGAAGTTAGCGGCTGTAAGAGCATTAGCTGAGTTAGCCAAATCACCTGTGCCTGATATTGTGAATATGGCTTATGCCGAAAAGAATATTTTGTTTGGCTCAGATTATATAATTCCAAAACCTCTTGATCCGCGTTTGTTGTCTACAGTTGCACCTGCTGTGGCAAAAGCTGCAATAGAAAGTGGCATTGCAAAAATTAAAATAGAGGATTGGGATGCTTATGCAAACGAACTTAATCGCAGACTTGGCTTGGATAACCAGGTACTTCGTGTGATCGGAACAAAAGCAAAAAGAAATCCAAAACGAATTGTATTTGCTGAAGCCGATAATTTAAAAATTTTGAAAGCGGCACAGATCGTTTATGATGATGGTGTTGGTTATCCAATTTTATTGGGTGATGAGAACAAGATCAAACTTATCGCTGCTGAAGGGGGTGTTGATATTGAGGGCTTGCCCATCCTTGATCCAAGAAGTGAAGCAACCGAAGAAAAAAGAAAGCTGTATGCTGAAATATTTTTTCATAAAAGAGGAAGAAAGGGATTTAATGCTTACGAGGCAAAAAAAGTGATGCGTGACAGGAACTACTTTGGTTGTATGATGGTGGAATGCGGTGATGCTGATTGCATGATCTCCGGTTTGGCAAAAAATTATCCTGATACAATTCGCCCGGCGTTACACACAATAGGAACTGAAGAAGGTGTAAAGAAAATTGCAGGCATGTATTTAATGTTGACAAAAAAAGGTCCCTTATTTCTTGCAGATACAACCGTAAATTTTAATCCCACAGCGGAAGAACTTGCAGACATAACGCTGATGGTAGCAAAAGAAGTAAGGCAATTCAACATCACTCCAAGAATTGCGATGCTTAGTTATTCAAATTTTGGCAGCAGCAATTCACCGGAAGCAAGACTGGTTGCGGAAGCAAGAAAATTGATAAAGCAAAAAATGCCTTCCTTAATTGTGGATGGAGAAATGCAGGCAAGCGTAGCTTTTAATAATGAATTGATGAAAGAGAATTATCCTTTCAGCGAATTGGTTGATAAAAACGTCAACACACTTATCTTCCCTAACCTGGCTTCTGGTAATGTTGCTTATAATCTTTTAAAGGAATTGGATACGGCAGATGCTATTGGCCCCATCTTATTGGGCTTAAAAAAACCTGTTCATATTTTACAACTTGGCAGTTCAGTTCGCAGTATTATCAATATGGCATTGATAGCAGTTGTCGATGCACAAAAAAGTAAAGTGCCGACAGAAGAGATCGTACAAAGATCAAGATGGTGGAAGAGATTCAGCAAAGAGAAGAGTACAGATATCTGAATTAATAATTAACAATTAAGAATTAATAATTCATGAAAGCCGAGAATGTCATTCTTGATAAATCCTTTGCTTTTGCTTTGAGAATATTAAAGCTTTACCTGTTTTTAAGAAAGAAAAAAATAGATACAGGTTTATGTTCACAAATTTTGGATAGCGGAACTGCAATTGGTGCTAATGTTGAGGAAGCTGTCGGTGGAGCATCAAGAAAAGATTTTATAAACAAAATGCAGATTGCTTATAAAGAAGCAAGAGAAACAAAATATTGGTTAAGGCTTTTAAAAGAAGGCGAATTAATTGAAAAGAAACTTGCTGAATCATTTTTAAAAGATTGCGAAGAAATCCTCAAAATACTTACTGCAATATTAAATTCTTCTAAAGGTTCCAAGTAATTCTTAATTTTTAATTATTAATTGTTAATTACTCCCCTAGCTAGCACTTTGTCTCTTTCACTCGCTTCGAGTATATTGCATCTATGACAATTTTCAGAGACATTGGTCAGTACCTGTTGATGCTCAGTGGCATGATCTCCCGCCCTGAAAATGCGAAAATGTACTGGAAAGAATTTATTCATCAATGCTCTGAGATCGGAGTTGGTTCGTTAGGGATCGTTGTTATCATTTCTATTTTCATGGGGGCAGTTTCTACCGTTCAAACGGCTTACCAGCTTGTCAGTCCACTGATCCCTTTATCTGTAATTGCACAAGTAGTAAGAGATACAGTTATTCTTGAATTTGCTCCTACATTAGTTTGTATTGTATTAGCGGGAGTGGTTGGCAGTAAAATTGCCAGCGAACTTGGCAATATGCGGGTAAGTGAACAAATAGATGCGTTGGAAATTATGGGCATCAACTCAAAAACTTACCTGGTGCTTCCGAAAATTGTGGCTGCCCTGGTAGTGATACCCATGCTTGTTATTATTGCGGGAGTACTTGGTATTTGGGGCGGAAGATTAGCAGGCACTATGACCGGCATTGTCCCTTCCTCTACATTCGACCAGGGATTATTAGATGCATTTGAACCTTTCAAAGTAATATTTGCTTTGTACAAAGCGTACACGTTTGCATTTATTATTTCAAGCATTTCGGCCTATTATGGTTATTATGTAAAGGGAGGTGCCCTGGAAATAGGAAGAGCAAGTACAAGAGCAGTGGTTGTAAGTTGCATCCTGATCTTATTTGCTGATTATATCCTGGCTGCATTATTATTATAAGAATGATCGAAGTAAAAAATATAAAGAAAAGTTTTGGTGATAAAGTTGTCATCGAAGATGTAAGCGCTGTAATGAAAGCAGGTCAGTGCAATCTTATTATTGGTACCAGCGGAAGCGGGAAAACGGTTTTGATGAAATGCATGGTAGGCTTGTTTGAACAGGATGAAGGTGAGATCTTATACAACGGGGAAAGCTTTACAAAGATGAACCGGAATGAAAAAACAGAGATCCGCAAACAGATCGGCATGCTTTTCCAGGGTTCAGCACTGTTTGACAGTTTAACTGTGCAGGAGAATGTGATGTTCCCTTTGAATATGTTTACGACCTGGCCAACCAAAAAAAAGGTAGAAAGGATCAATGAGGTGCTTGATCGTGTAAACTTAAAAGACACCAATAAAAAATTTCCTGCTGAGCTTAGTGGTGGTATGAAAAAAAGAGTAGGTATTGCAAGAGCTATTGTTTTAAACCCCAAATATCTTTTTTGTGATGAGCCCAATTCAGGACTTGATCCACAAACCTCTTTGGTGATCGACAGGCTGATCAAAGAGATCACTCTTGAATATAATATTACCACCGTCGTAAATACCCATGATATGAATAGTGTAATGGAAGTCGGGAGTTATGTTTTATATATGTACCAGGGTAGAAAAGAATGGGAAGGCTCAAACAGGGAAATTATTTTCAGTAAGAACCAGCGTCTCAATGAATTTATTTTTGCTTCTGAATTTTTAAAGGATGCAAAAGAAATGCGGATGCTGGAAGAAACCGGTAAAATGCCAAATGACAGGAATATTGATGATATGATAAAATAATTTGCTAATGTGCTGATGTGCTAATTTGCAAATATGATACAAAGGAAACTACTTACTTTATTTACTCTATTTACCCTTTATACTTTACTTTCTGCACATGAGTTTTGGTTAGATCCCGATAAGTTTATTTATAAGAGAGCTGAAAAGGTAAATATTCGTTTTTTGGTGGGTGAAAATTTTGATGGCGAGATCTGGAAAGGGAATAATGAAAGAATAAAGTCTCTGAAATTATATTATGGTGGCGTAAGCGATGATCTAACCCCTGTAGTAACCGAAGCAGAGGGCGATTCGATCGAATATTTTATGATCGATGAAGGCACCAATCTCATTGCATTCAACAGCAATAATTCTTTTATAAACCTGGAACCCGGAGCTTTCAATGAATACCTTAAAGAAGATGGATTATCAGACGCCCTTGAGTACAGGAAAAAAAACAACGAGATGGGGTGTAATGGCCGTGAATTTTATCAACGCTGTGCAAAAACATTACTCCAGGTTGGCGTGGTAAAAGACCAGGCTTTCGGGATTGCTACTTCAATGCCTATTGACATCATTCCTTTCTCAAATCCTTATCAACTTAAAAATAAAGAGCGGCTGAGGGTAAAAATTTATTATAAGGGCTCCCCTCTTCCCAATGCACTTATAAAGACCTGGCACAGGGTGAAAAATAAAACTGTAAAGAAAGATCTGAAAACTGATAGTAAGGGAGAAATCGTTTTTCCTGTTAACACAACTGGTAAATGGATGATCAGCACCGTAAAAATGGAAAGACTCCTTGACAATCCTATATGTGATTGGCAAAGCTATTGGGGCTCGCTTACCTGGGGCTATGAATGAGGATACCAATTGGAATTTGCTGAATAGAATTCCTGCAGCACAAGAGTGCGACCCTTCCACTTCGCCAAGCTCAGTGTCTGGGTAATCCCGATAGCTATCGGGAGCGACGCTTGTGTTCAATATTGAATTGAAAGTTGAATGGAGCGTCGCAACGAAGCCTAATAATGCCTACCTGTTGGACTCATAAAAAATCTCCTCCCCACTCACCATTCACTATTCACCATTCACTATCTTCGCCCAACTTTTAAAGCGATATATGAGCATTCTTGTCAATAAAAATTCTAAGATCTTAGTGCAAGGTTTCACCGGCAGCGAAGGAACTTTCCATGCTACGCAAATGATCGAATACGGGACAAACGTAGTAGGAGGAGTTACACCGGGTAAAGGCGGACAGAAACATTTGGATAAACCTGTTTTTAATACAGTCGCTGATTGTGTGAAAACTACCGGTGCCGATGTAAGTATCATTTTCGTGCCCCCGGCTTTTGCTGCTGATGCCATCATGGAATCAGCTGAAGCAGGTATTCGTCTTATTGTTTGCATTACCGAAGGAATTCCTGTGCAGGATATGGTGAAAGTGAAAAATTATTTGACGTCGACAAATGCAAGATTGGTGGGCCCTAATTGTCCGGGTGTTATTACAGCCGATGAATGTAAAGTGGGTATCATGCCCGGCTTCGTTTTTAAAAAGGGAAGAATTGGTATTGTTTCAAAATCCGGAACACTGACATATGAAGCCGCTGACCAGGTGGCAAAAGCTGGTCTTGGTATTTCAACTGCGGTTGGTATTGGCGGCGACCCGATCATTGGAACCACTACTAAAGAAGCTGTTGAACTTTTTATGAATGATGCAGATACTGATGCGATCGTAATGATCGGTGAGATCGGTGGTGGAATGGAAGCTGAAGCAGCTTATTGGATAAAAGAGTCAGGAAATAAAAAGCCGGTTGTTGGTTTTATCGCAGGGCAAACAGCTCCTCCCGGTCGTCGTATGGGACATGCCGGTGCTATTGTTGGCGGCGCAGATGATACTGCTGCTGCTAAAATGAGGATCATGACCGAATGTGGCATTCATGTGGTACAAAGCCCAGCAGATATTGGTAAACGAATGAAAGAGATCATTTCGTGAATGACGAATAGTCAATTGACAATATGCAATTGGCAATAGACAAACCGAAAATCATTTAAGCAAAGAACCTCTTCAAAAATGAAGAGGTTCTTTGCTTATTGCAAATTGTCAATTGCCAATTAATAACCACGGTTTCCGCCATAATCCCTATCATTACGATCATTGCCATCCCAACCACGATCTCTCCTATTATTATATCCTCTTTCATCGATATCTACATAACCTGAATAGTTAACAGTAATACGAAGGTCATTGTTCCTTACAAAGAAGTTCTTTGCTGAAACGAGACGCACTCTGCTAAACAATCCGCGGCTTCTTTCATAAACTTTGATCGTGTGCACACCTGGTCGCATTCTTTCAAGACGAATGCTGTTGTCGTTACGATAGGTTCTGCCATCTACAACCACTTCAAAATTTCGATTTGATTTAATTGTCACTGATGGGGGCTTGTCTGCTGCCATGGTTGATAATGTGAGCAGTAAGCCTGCT
>Ga0247751_1000031_pt1 | contig 7824 bp, 11 predicted proteins | sample UWRJS049202B5_FD_180718 | JGI IMG/M metagenome (GOLD analysis project Ga0247751, IMG submission 180718) | Soil microbial communities from Arlington Agricultural Research Station in Wisconsin, United States - UWRJ-S049-202B-5 | ecosystem: Environmental > Terrestrial > Soil > Agricultural land... | reverse complement strand
CTATGGAGCGTTTGGTTATGGTCCACCGAAACAACAGCGGATGTTCAGGGCGAATCGCATAGCGTATTTTTTGGGCCATGGCAGGGATCCAATCCCTTTCTGCGTCCTGCACACCTGCGACAATCCGCCCTGCTGCAATCCGATTCATTATTTTTTGGGCAGTCGAGCGGATAACGTTCAAGACGCGACCGCCAAGGGACGCATGCAATCCGGGGAGAACCACTACATGCGAAGACACCCGGAGCTTATCGTGCGCGGAGAAAGCCACTATTCCAGAAAGCATCCGGAATTTGTACTGCGGGGAGAGAGACGTCACAACGCCAAATTGGGAGAATCCGATGTCGTCGAAATCAGGACGCTTTACCGAACTGGATCCTACGGTCAAGAAGCCCTTGCCGCCATGTTCGGCGTGACGAAGGGAAACGTCAGCCAGATCATCCGCCGGAAAACATGGACGCATATCTAGGGGCATTGGCGCCACGCTTCTTCCAGGGCCTTAGGTTCTCCAAGGGGCAAGAAGCGCCCCTCTTCGTAGTCTCCAGAGGATAGCTCCAGGACGAGAGATACGGCGACCGCCACCACGTCGATCACGTCATCGTGTTCGACTCCCGGATACATCGCCCACTGCTGAAGGAACTCGGTCATCTCCTTACGGACGTAGAGCTTGTTGTGAGCGGCTAGACCGGAGAGGGATTGCCGGATCTTGACCGGCTTGGGGCGGCGGTCATTCCAATTCTCTACCGCGTGGAAGATGCCTTTCTTCCGCATGGCCTCATCCAGAATCCATTTGAGCGTGGTCTCGTAGGCCACGGCGTGGACCCGGACGCGAACCGGTTTCCACTTGGCGGTGAACTCGAAGAATTTGGCCGCAGACCAGTCGGGCTGATGGTTCTTGGAGATGGAGTACTCGAGCAAAAATACGTCCTTCGCGGCGTTCATACCCACGATGCAGTGTGCTTCAAAGTCCTTCTTGGCGAGGCCCTTCTCTACCTGCGCCTTACTGGGAGGCGGAACGGGATCGATCGCGTAGACGGTCAGGAGATTGGGCGGCGGCACCTCGTAGAAACGCAGGTCCGACTGCTGGAAGAATTGGCCCTGATCCGGGACGTTGATGCACAGGTACTCACGGGCGAAGTAGGCGAATTGATAGCGGCGCTGGTAGTTTTCCTCTTTGGCGTTGAGTTCCGCCGTGGGGAGGCTGGCTTCCCAGACACTCTTGCCGTTCTCGCCCCGGGCACCGATGCGCTGGAAGCGCCACTCGGGATCGTTCTCGGCAGAACTGATGAGATCGCGTGGCTGCATCGGGGTTTGCAGCATGACCATCTTGCGATTGGGAGCATCGAGCTTGCTCGCCATTGTATTTCGGATACTCGCGTACACTAACTGATTAATTTTTTCAATCTGCTCCGGGCTGCCAACATTCTCTTCTGACTGGATATCATCCAGGCAAATCAGGTCAGGACGGAATGCGTTGATATTCAACCCTCGAATCGAGGAAGTGATGCCTACCGAAACCAAAGAAATTTTCGTCTCCGGCTCATCGTGCTTGAAGCGGCAGAGAACATCGAAGCGATCCGCGTTCCACACATTCCCCGGCCTGAGTCCGTAGGTTTGGGCGAACGCCATTCCATCGCTGCTGCTGCCCTCGATGGCCGACCGCAGCCAGTCCCCTGTCTCGAAGGCTTTGTTCTGATTGACCCCGATATAGGCGATGGTGCGGCTGACCCGGTAGGCCATGCACCACGCCACATAAGCCCTCAGCAGCGTAGTTTTCGCGCCACCTCGGAAGACAGAAATCGCCGAGAGTTCGCAGGAAGTATCTATCCAATCGGCCCATATCCGGCGATGGAAATCAGGTGATGGCTGCCTAAAAGCGGAGGGGAAGAAGGTGCGGCAGAAAAGCTCCCCGTCGGTGGCGCACAGCGATACTAATTCGTTGAGGTCAACCTGCGGGGAAGCTTTCTTCATCGGCATTCCCGTTCAGCCCTTTCGCGGCGAGACCGTTCGACGTTCCGGTAGAAGAGTTTCTCGCGCGAGTCGAGCGCAATCCGGTGGGCGAGCGAGGCGGCGAACATGGACCCCAGGATCACAACCACTATGGCTACGTCGATGAGGTCCACGTTTTCAGTCATCAGTTATTTGTGCGGGAACGGCGGTCCGACCGGCGGCTCCTTGGGATGCTTGGCATCCTTGTCGTTCTTGTCGTCCTTGTCCTTGTCATCCTTGGTCTTGGGCTTGGGATTGGTGTCGGCGAAGGCCATGTCGCGGACATGCTGGAAGGCGGCGCGGTCGTCTTCAGCCATGCGGCGATGTTCATCGGGATCGTCGAAGGGGCCGCGGCCGATAGCTAAGTTGGCGACGGCGCGCCACCGGAGCTTGGCGCTCAGGGCCACGTCCTTCCAGGCGGGGCGCTTGGCTTCGGTCTTCCAGTAAGACGCCCAGGCTTCGTAGAGCTTCTCGGCCAGCCCTTCGGCGGTATGTTCTGGCCCGGGAGCGGGGAGCGGAGTCGGTTCCGGCTTGTAGGCCGTATCTTTTTCGGTCATCGTTCTTTCTCCTTATTTATGATTCGGCTTCTTCGCCGCGGCGTGCGCGGAGGATTGGGCGGCAAAGGTGCCGGCGGCGGCGGGCGCCACGATGGCGGTGTGGGTTTTGCCGTTGATGTAGAGCGCGCCGCGCAGTTCGGTCGCGCCCGTGTTGGCCTCGACGGTATAGCTCACCGTTCCATCGGCAGCCTGCGGGGTGTCTTCTGGAGGCGAGTCGATGGTGAGCCAGGTGGCTTCTGACTGTTTGTCGACTTGCCAGGTGTTGTCGATGCCCGGTTCGGTGATGGTGACCGTGACCGCGCCGGTTCCGCCGGTCGAGGGGAAGTTCTGCTCGAGCGGCGCAATGGTGACGCCGGCCACATCGGGCAGCGTACCCCCGCCTGGGCCGGTGGGCGGCACATCGCCTACATGCTGCTTCTTCTTTAACGGCAGCGGCTTGACGTCGCGCCGCAGATCTTCCATCACGTCGCCGGAAACCTCTCCGACCGAGGCCCAATCGGCGGCGAGGCTCTCGGGGAGCGCGGCCCATTGAGGGTGCGGGCCGAGGATCTCGATGGCCTTCGGGTCGGTCGACTCGCCGGCGGATGCTTCAAAGAGGATCGGCGGCGGGGGAGGCGGGGGCGCCTCGGCACCGGCATCGATGGATTCCTGAGCCACGATGTACCAGGCGTTCTTGACGGTACGCTGGGTCTCGGACCATGTGGGGATGGGGGCGAGCGTCTCCTCCGTCATCCAGTCGAGCATCTGGGCCTTGGCCGTGTAGAGGCGCTCGGCGAGTTCTTCCATCGTGGTGGTTTGCATCTAACTTTCCTGTTCTTCGAGGTTGGCTTCTATGGTGAGGGGCGGGGCGGCACGGCGTGAGAGCGCCCGCTCGCGCGCCTCATTAATAATGTTCACGTCGACTTGCAGGTGCGAGTGGACGTGCATGTCGGTTGAGTAGCCCTTGGGGTTGATGTAGCCGAGGGCGGTGAGCGAGAGCTTGGCGGCGGTGAGCAGCTCGCGCGACTCGAGTTCGTTCTCTTCCAAACGACGATCGATTTCATCCAGCGAGCGGTGCGCGAGGCTGTTCAATTTGTCGGTGATTTTGGCACCGACGAATACCGCCTCTTTCCCTTGTTCTTTGCAGAGTTCGAGGTAGGCAGCCTGGAACAGATCGTTGTGGATTAAAACGTGGATGTAGTGGCGAGAATAGTTCAACTCGATCGCCGCTTCCCTTATCTGGCGACCGGGGTTGGCGATCATCCAGTGCAAGAGCGCCTGATGACGATAGTTAAGTGATTTTATATCCGCCAATGGGCTTAAGTATAATCCCGCTCTTGGGTTTCTGCCATATAATTGATCGAGCCGAGCGGCGTGTTGCAGCGCCACCCGACTCTGACCACAGTGCTCTTGAAAGGAGAACACGATGGCTAGAATCCAGTTTAAACTCACTCCCAAATTTTTCGAGAAGGACACTGCCCGGGCTTTGTCAAAGGCGGACAGGAGTGGTGGCCCGGACGCCTGTTGGATTTGGACGGGCGGCATTTTGAAAAACGGATACGGGCAGTTCGGCATCCGTCGACTTAAAGAGAGGCACACTCTGTATGCACACAGAGTCGCCTACTTCTTAGCGTACGGAGTGGACCCCGGTGGTCTGCAGGTCTGCCACAAATGTGACGTAAAGTTGTGCGTAAACCCCGCCCATTTGTGGCTCGGTGACCAAGGCCAAAATGTCCGCGATGCCGTCGCCAAGGGACATATGCAGACCGGGGATAAACACTTCTATCGAAGGCACCCGGAACTGGTGCAGCGTGGGGAACAGCGTGGCAAAGCTGCGAAGTTGAAAGAGGCTGATGTGATCGAGATCAGAAGGATGTTCGCCACGGGCATGTACTTTCAATACGAGATCGCTGAGATGTTCGGGGTTTGCCAAACCAACATCAGCATGATCGTCAACCGCAAGCACTGGCGACATCTGCCCTAAAAGAACGGGATTCGGGCGCTTAGTCAGATGCGTCCGAACCCCGCTTATCGAGCGGCGAATGGATCACGAGAACCGCCCGAAACACCACGTGACAAATCAGAAATGCCCAAACAACTGTCGCGGGTTGCCCTGTCTAGGAGGAAACGACAACCCTAATGGGGTTCATGGTACGCCTCAAGAGCAGGCGCGTCAATCAGCCCTGACCTCCGAGCTGCCCTCTGAGCCAATTGAAGAACGCGGTTTGGTCTCCTTGGCCGGACTGCGGACCGAAGAAGCCAGCCTGCTCGGCGTTCGGGGTGTTGGTGGAAACAGGTGTACTCCGGTTCCAGTAGGGCGCATCCCACGCCTCGGCTAGTTGAGGAGCGGGGCCGCCCCATCCTGTATTGGTGAGCCCTGCCTTGTACCGCGCGGCCACGTCCTCGGGACGATCGCCACGCGCCAACTGGAAAGCCCCCATGCTGGCATCCTGCACGTCACCCTGACCTTGGAAATCTAGCCCCAGCATCGGTTGAGAGGGGGCGCCTGATCCGGGGCTCGACATCCCTTCGGTGTTCTGAGATACGACATTCGCGCCGAGCAGGGAGCCGAGCCTCTGCGCCGCCTCTGGAGTGACGTACCTCTCGGAGGCGAAGGGCACTGTCTGATTATTCTGCGTGCCGGTGACGCCCGTCTGAAAGGGCGATTGCCCGCCGAAGAAGCCGCCGGTGCCTGCGGTGGAAGCAGGAGGCGGGAGTCCGGGATTGGTTTGTGGGGTGCCTCCTGCCAGTGGTCCTTGGGCGCCGGGCTGCTCGTAGCCGCCGGTGGCTGGTGGAGGAGTGGCGGCGCCGAGGACAGGCGTGCCGGGGAGCGAGGCGAGAGCGCCTCCGAGTCCGCCGCCGCCGAAGAATGGGTTGTCGATGGGGCGGCCGAATTCATCGAGCTTGGTGGCAGCCATGTTAGGTGAGCTCCTCTACTTCATTGGCATCTTCGGCGGGCGCGTAGTCGGGGGCAACGGGGGGAACGTCGGGCGAGTCTGGCTCGAAGAGTTCATCGAACTCGGGATCCGGAGGATCTTTGGGTGGCGGCATGGTTGCAAGTATAAGGCGAGTTGATGCGGATGGCAAAAAAAAGCGGCTACCGGGACGCGCCCGATAGCCGAGGATTGAAGTGGAATCTGATTCTACGGACGCATTGCTCCTGGAAGTCAAAGTGAGCCGGTCTCCTCCGAGTTACCAGCTCACTCCTCCATGCTTCTTTCGTGGCGAGATTCAATCATACAAAGAAGCGGGGCGTCTCGCTACTCTTCTTCCAACTCTTCCATGAATGAGCGGATAAACCACGCAGCCTGCTGACTTACGATCCCGTCACCGTATCCTTTGAGCCGGAGGACGCGCGCTTCTTCGCCTTGAGCGAGCGGGAAGCCCGGATGGCGCACCGGCACCAGATCTCCGGTATCGACATGAGCCACGCGCTGTGGCGAGGGCATAATTGGCCGCCAGCTCGGCAGATCACCGTTCCGCTGTGCTCTCGTATAAACCCAATCGGCCCCTCGCCAGAAGCCGTTGACGGGACCGGCCACCGGCACAGCGCCTCTGTCAGGCGGGACGAGTCCGTGTTCCCCGCCGCGTTGTTGCCGTTCTGCGCCGGAGTGCCCGCCATCGGAGTCGGCCATCCGGCTAGCCTCGTCTCGATCTGGAGATGCGCGTTGCCCCCGCCCTTGGTCATCGTCGTCCTGCCGCCGTCCCCGTCCGAGGCTTTCGGAGTCGCCCAGCCCGTTAACCGGGCTTGGTCGATCAGCGTCCAGCCGTCGTGGTGCTGCGAGTCCGGGTTCGAGCGGGTGCAAGTGGAATTCGCCGCGTTCGCCGAGTCTCCCTTCGTCGGAGTGGCCCAGCCGCACATCGCCGCATCCGCCGAGAGTGCTCCGTTCGCCTGATTCGGGTCGCCGTTCGATCTGTCCGTCGCCCTCGGCGTGGGCCAGCCCGCCAGCATCGCGAAGTCGTTCAGCTCGTTCGACCGCTCCGGGTTCCCGGCTCTCGCCGCCTGCCCGCCCCCGCTCCCGTTCGAAGCATTCGGCGTGGGCCAGCCGAGCGCCCCAATAGAGCCTTTGGCGGATGTGGGGCGCCCCTGCGCCCGCTGCGCTGGTATCGAGAACCCCGAGGGTGTAATCCGCTGCGTCCAGGTTATCTCGTACAAGGTCGAGCCAAGCGAGGCCGTCAATCGACGATACCTGCTCGCCAAAGATGCACTCAGGTCTTCGTGCTTCGATGAGGCGAAAGAAGTCTGGCCAAAGATGCCTTGGATCGTTTTGCGCGGCTCTTTTGCCGGCGCTGGAGAAGGGTCCGCAAGGGCAGGAGCCGGTCCAGACGGGGCGGTCGGCGGGCCATCCGGCAAGGGTGAGGGCGTAGTCCCAAATAGAGACGCCTGCAAAGAGATGCACTCTGGTGAATCCCCGGAGGTCGTCGGGGGAAACAAGTTTAATTGATCGCTCATCTACTTCTCCCTGGGTGATGACTCCCGCTTTCATCAACTCTTTTATCCATTGAGCTTTTCCAGGATCTATCTCGTTGTAATACGCCCAGTTGCTCATACAATAGGAACGAGCCGCAACGATGCTACTAACATCGCGCGGCTCTGACCAACGTGCTCTTGAAAGGAGAACACATGGCTAATAGAGAGCCTAGAACACTGCCCGTTCTTTCCCCAAAGGACATCGAAAGATTTTGGACGCATGTGGCTCGGCGTGGACCGGAAGATTGTTGGCTCTGGCAGGGCTGCATGAACCAATATGGATATGGGCAATTTGCTGTCGGGGACAGAAAGCACCATCGGAAAATTCCTGCCCATCGCATCGCCTATTTCCTGGGACACGGGGTGGATCCCGGTCTGCTCTTTGTGTGCCATAAATGCGACAATCCGCCGTGTCAGAATCCTGCCCATTATTTTTTGGGCAATAGGCGCGAAAACGCGGAGGATGCTATCTCCAAGGGATTTTGGGTAAGCGGCGTTAAGCATCATTGGGCCAAGCTCACCGAGGGTGACATCATCGAGATCAGAGCGCTCCATGCCACCGGACAGTGGCGGCAACGCGAAATCGCCGCCAAGTTCGGGGTTTGCCAAGCCAACATCTGCCTGATCGTGACTCGGCAGAAATGGCGGCATGTGCCCTAAACCGCAAAGCCCGCTTGTTTCAATTCCGCGGTTCTGGCGGCATAGGCTGCGTCCTGGCCGTCGCGATCATAGAGGAACGCCCATTGGCCGGCCGAGTACGCCTCGTAGAGATCCTGGCCATTCCAGGCAATCAAAAGATATTGGCTCTCGGTGACGATCGCGCCGGTGGGT
>Ga0247751_1000028_pt1 | contig 8081 bp, 4 predicted proteins | sample UWRJS049202B5_FD_180718 | JGI IMG/M metagenome (GOLD analysis project Ga0247751, IMG submission 180718) | Soil microbial communities from Arlington Agricultural Research Station in Wisconsin, United States - UWRJ-S049-202B-5 | ecosystem: Environmental > Terrestrial > Soil > Agricultural land... | reverse complement strand
ACGAAGGTAATGTGAGAAAGTGAGAGAGTAAGAGCGTAAGACAGTAAGACAGTAAGACAGTAAGACAGTAAGACAGTAAGACAGTAAGAGAAAAACTGTTTAAAATGAATCAAGGTCGGGCTCAACATCTTGAGCCCGACCTTGATTCATTTTAAACTTGCCCCTAAATCCCCTAATGGCTCGACTGCACTCACCAACCGAGGGGACTTCATAACTTGGCTATTGGATATTGGCTATTGGTTATTTCTTCCTGCCTCCCGGGTAGCAGATCGGGCATGGCCCTTTGCCCCTGTATTTGTGCCCTCTCGAACAGGTCTTCCATCCATTATTGGTTTTCACTGTTTTCCTGGATGACTTTTTCGGTTTCATAATAATAAGAGAACAGTTATCGTGTTCAGAAGTTGATCTTCTTTCGTTTTCCTCGCACAGAGGACACGGAGTACACGGAGAAATACAATTCCCAAAATACTTTTCCGAAAATGCATTACCCCACCTTTCAAGGTGGGGTTAACGGAACCTTAAGCCTCCGCCTTAGCCTTAGCCTAAGTCTTAGCCTTTGAATTCATCCCATGTTCATGGGAGTGTACGAGCATTTTCCATGGGGGAACTTTGCCTGATAACATTTTTGACCAAAAAGTTATCAGCTATGGATTACCCATCCCGACTCATTTATTATAATCGACCATTTTTTCCTTTCATTATCATTTCTATCCTATTGTTTGGGAGTCTCTCTTCGATGGGCCAGAATAAAGTTGGTGTGGGCACCACTACCCCGTATGGCAAACTCAATGTCAAAGGATCCGATGATGAATCTCAATTAGTCATTGATGCCAACAGCACACAAACCAGCATTAATCCCATAGTCAAGTTTCGAAATAGCTCGGGGATGGATTTGCTCTGGCTGAATGCTGATTATCCTACCAATCTGTTCATTGGACTTCATGCAGGTATAGGGAATATGGCCAGCAATAATGCAACAGAAAATATTTTCATTGGTGCAGATGCTGCTTACTCCAATTCGATTGGTAATTCAAATCTCGCGGTGGGGGTCCAGGCATTGAATTCCAATGTTGCCGGAAACTATGCAACAGCCGTAGGAAATTATGCCATGTTGTATGCTAACAGTTCGGCCACTGCATTTAATAATTACAACACGGCTATTGGCTTCCAGGCTTACCAGGGAAGTGCCAATCCGGCGAATAACACAGGTAACTATAATACAGTAGTAGGATTTCAAACATTATTTAACAATACGTCAGGCCAGGAGAACACCGGTGTTGGACATGCAACCCTTCTGCATAATACAACCGGCGATTTCAACACAGCGATTGGGGAATCGTCCCTTCCATTCAATACCGTAGGCAACCGCAATACAGCATTAGGAAATTTTGCTTTGTATACAAATGTTGCCGGCTCCAACGCAACAGCCATAGGATTTGAAGCCATGCAGAATACTTACAATGGTTCATCACCTTTTACAAATTTTAATGTTGCCCTGGGGAATGAAGCTCTTAAAGGTTCTGGCAATCCTTCGGTCAATACTGGAAATAACAATACCGCATTAGGGTATCAAACCATCTATAACAACTCGACCGGGGATTACAATACAGCCACCGGATATCGGGCACTCAATGCTAATACAACCGGCGATGCCAATACGGCATCCGGTTTGAATGCGTTGCTAAACAACACTACCGGAAATAATAATATCGCCATTGGTGATAATGCTTTGCTCACCAATACCGCCGGATCAAATGGAATTGCCATTGGGCATAGCGCCATGCTCAATGCATTTAATGGAAGCAGCCCATTTAATAATTTTAATACGGCAGTTGGGTTTGAATCTCTTAAAGGCTCAGCCACTCCTGCAAACAATACCGGCAATTATAACACCGGACTGGGTTCCCAGGTCTTAATGAATAATACAAGTGGCAATAGTAACACTGCGGTTGGCCTTGTCGCCATGACCTTTAACCTTGCCGGAAATGAAAACACAGCAATGGGGCAGTCGGCTTTATTAAACAATACTAACGGTTCTGAAAACGTCGCCATCGGTTTCAGTTCGCTTAGTGCCAATACCATCGGAGAATCAAATGCCGCGATTGGAATATCCGCACTCAGTACTAATGTAGCAGGTTCATATGCTACAGCAATAGGGAGTTACGCGATGTTTTATGCCAATAACAGCAGCACTCCATTTAACAATTACAATGTGGCTGTGGGAACGCAAGCTTTACAAGGTTCTGCCAATCCTGCAAACAATACCGGGAATTATAATACAGTAGTCGGCTACCAAACCTTATTTAATAACACATCAGGCCAGGAAAATACCGGGATGGGATTTTTGGTTCTTTCGAACAATACAACTGGCACACGGAATACCGGAATTGGAGAAGAGGCTCTATATTATAACACTGTTGGAAATCATAATACCGCACTTGGAAATTTTGCTCTCTATACCAATGTTGCTGGTTCGAATGCAACAGCGGTGGGTTATCATGCAATGCAGAATGCTAATAGTAATGCAACTCCTTTCACTAATTATAATGTGGCGGTTGGATTTGAAGCCCTCACCGGTTCCAATAACCCTGCGGCCAATACCGGTAATTATAATGTTTGCCTGGGATATCAAACCTTATTTAACAATACTTCCGGGGATTACAACCTGGCCAATGGCATGCAATCATTGTCCAGCAATACTACCGGGGATGGAAACACTGCCAGCGGTTTCGGCTCATTATTTAATAATACAGTCGGCAGTGCCAATACATCTCTTGGATATAATTCTTTAAGCTCCAATGTAGCCGGCTCGAATGCTACTGCCATTGGTTACAATGCGATGTATTATGCATACGATGGTGCGAATCCCTATTCCAATTATAATGTCGCAGTTGGTTATGAAGCATTCAAGGGCTCAAGTACACCTGCTAACAATACTGGAAATAACAATACCGCTTTAGGATACCAGGCTTTAATGGACAATTCATCGGGAGATTATAACACAGCTTCAGGGTTCAGGGCGCTGAATAATAATATCACCGGTGATGCCAATACAGCCAGTGGCCTGAATGCGCTGCTCAACAATACCATAGGCAGCAATAATACAGGTTTTGGAGATAATACATTACTGAGTAATGTGGCTGGGTCGGGTGCGACAGCCGTGGGACATAATGCCATGTTGAATACCAACAGTACAGCAACAGGCTACGTCAATTCAAGTGTAGCAGTTGGATTTGAGGCCTTGAAAGGATCCAATAATCCGGCTAACAATACAGGAACCGGGAATACGGCTATCGGACATGCTACATTGCTGGTCAATTCAACCGGCGGCACCAATACCGCAGTCGGTTATGTCGCCAATATCTCCAATACCTCAGGTTCATACAATTGTGCTTTAGGAGCTAATACTTTGGAGGATAATACCACTGGAGTAGCCAATACCGCAGTTGGTTATGGAGCATTAAGCTCTAATGTGGGAGGATCCAATGGAACAGCGGTAGGCTATAGGGCAATGTTGTATTCCAATAGCAGTCCCAATTCTATTACAAATAGCAATTCAGCTTTTGGATATGAAGCATTGCGAGGCTCTGTTACGGCCAGCAGCAACACAGGTGTCAATAACACATCTATAGGATACCAATCCATGTGGGTCAATGCAAGTGGTTTTGATAACTCCGCTATAGGATATCACGCGCTGTATGACAACAGCTCCGGCACAAATAATACGGCTTTAGGAGTAGTCACTTTGGAGAATAACACCATCGGAACCCATAATGTAGGGGTTGGCAATTCAGCCTTGAGCGTTTGTACTACCGGAGATAATAATACGGCTATGGGCTACTTCGCCACCTTCGATCTAAACAATCTTGACAATACCACCTGCATCGGAGCCTTTTCGGGCGGCGTCAATGACATCAGCAACCATATCGAAATCGGCAATACGAGTATCACCTGGATCGGCGGAGAGATAGGCTGGAGTACTTATAGTGATGCCAGGATAAAAGATAATATCAATGAAGATGTACCGGGGCTTTCATTTATCGATAGGTTGCGTCCGGTAACTTATCATCTCAATATTCATAAACAAAATGAAATCGTACATCCTGCCTCTCGCGGGAATGAAGTGGAATGGGAAGGAAAATATGACATCGAACAAATGAAGATGACAGGCTTCATTGCGCAGGAAGTGGAACAGGCAGCCAATGAGACTGGTTATGATTTCAGCGGCGTGCAAAAACCCGGAGACCCGGATGGATTGTATTCATTGAGGTATTCCGAATTTGTGGTGCCGCTGGTGAAAGCTGTGCAGGAATTAAATGCAGAATTGAAATCCCAGGTTGAATTATTGAAGGCGGAAAATGAAAATCTTAGGCTAAGGCTTGAAAAACTGGAAGCTTCCAATAGTCGTGGAAATTAACACTCACTATTTTTGCCATTTCCTCACCTTTCAAGGTGGGGGATTATTCGGACAACATTTCCCCAACTTTTAAATTGGGGTATTATTCGGCTAATTTCTTTATTCAGTCTTTTGCTTTAGCCAAAGCAAAGCCCTTTTTATTTTCTCATCCAACATTAATTTTTCAAAATTATCCCCTCCGGGAATAAAAACATTTGGTTCAACATTATTTGGATAAAGCCTCATGTTCCGGTCCGCAACATAAGCCACTGCAAAATTCATGAAGAAATTGGGCGCAAACTGGAAATAACCATTCGATGTGGTATAGCCATCCGCAGTAGCCTCTCCCATGAAGATCACATTCCTTCTTCCCTTAAAAGCAATGGCCGTGTTACTACCCGAACTTGCCGTTACTGGTCCTATGAGTATGACCACCGGCATTTCATCTATGCCCTTTATGGAGGTAGGTTCTAAATTGGTTAAGGGAAAATCATTCAGAACAAAATTTCCTTGCTGTATATACCATGTACGAACAATAGTGTCCGTCAGGTCAACTTCATAGCCAATCTCTCCATCGCCTAAGAGGCAACCCAGGCCGGACAACATCGGGTACATATTACCCCCCATATTCAGACGCAAGTCCAACACAAATCCTTTCGCCCCTTGATGGCCGTAATAATCGATGGTATCGCGAAGTCCTTTTGCATAAAAATTAACTTCTTCATACCCATTAGCCTGGAAACCGGGCACTCTCACATAAGCATATTTTTCTTCGAAGAACGTATCGATTATAATCCCGGTCGTCGCCTTGGCTTTTTCTACCAGGCCAGTCAGTCTCGGGGAATTAGATTCGTCTACAGGACGCCAGTAACCATAATATTGGTTGTTGAGGTAGAACTGACTGTGTACATCATCCAGTGCTTTCAATACTGCGATATAGGCATTCATGGTGTCATTCAGATTGTGAGCAGAAGAAACAGTGGCCCAAAATTGCTGATCCAACACCCCCCAATCCACTTGCTGGCGATGGATGGAATTACTCTTTATAAAATCGTAAACAATATCAACTGAAACAGGGAATTGACCTTTGACATCATTGAAGAATGTAAAAGGTACTAGAATGAAGATCCAGAATTTCTTTACCAGGGGATTTACCATTGATTCAATAAAAATATTTACTCAAGATTTCCTCTTCCATAAAATAAATTCATTATTCTGCGTAGACTGCATGGCTTTGATCACTTCGTCAAAATCAAATCCTTCATATTGGGAGACTATGTCATACACCTCATCATACCCGGTACATCCTTGCGGTATCTGGCAAATCCCATCATCACCCAACAAAGTCAGCCACACATCCGGGTTGAAAGGACCCTGGTCCGTGGTAATAATACTGATTTGATGAATATCATTCCAAAAGACCTGTTCAACCACAATGGAAGGATGCTCGACACGAATAAAAAGATCAGTGATCGTAACCTTGAATTCAGATTCAGGATTAAGTTGGGCCATGAGGGCTAAAATAAGATTGTTCTCCCACTCTGTTAACTGCTTGAACTTTTCTTTCTCCTTTTCCCGAAAATGGTAGCATGGATAGAAGGCATGGTATCCCCGATCAGGAATCCCCACGGTTTCAAATCAACGATATGATCCAGGATAACTTTAATGATAGCCGTTAATGGCAGGGATAAAAACATGCCTGGTATTCCCCATAACGCCCCCCCGATAAAAACCACTACGATCGCAATCAATGCATTCACCCGGACCTTGGAGGCGACAATCTTTGGCATCAGGAAATTATTATCAAAAAACTGGATAACGGAATAAGCCAGGAACACCCAAAGGGCATAGACCGGTTCTTTGGTTACGATCGCCAGTATCATTGGAATGGCGAATGAAATAACGCCACCAATGTAGGGGATGACATTTAAAAACGCCCCAATAATTCCTATTAAAATCGCATACTCAATACCAATGATCAATAACGCCGTTGAATTCAGAAGTGCCACGATCCCCGCCTCCACGCATAAGCCAACGAGATAACTTTGGATCAACTTCTTGCTGGCTTGTAATACTTCAACCACCGTAGCATGCTCATCGGCAGGAAAAAGTTGTGCAAAAAATTCGAGGAACAGGGGTTTGTAATATAAAAAGAGAAACATATACACCGGTATCAATAAAACATAAAACAGTATGCCGGTAATCGTGGAGAGCGTTTCCCCAATGAGGAATGAGCCGTCGCCGAGGTTTTCTACTTTAAGTTTTTCGATCCACTTGTTAATATTCTTTGCATTGAAATGAAATGTTTCCGATAACCACTGCACGCCCTGGCTAGTCAATGTATTTAATCGATCCTCCAATTGAGGGAGGGCATCGCTTAAATTGGCGAACTGTGATGAAATAAAATAAACAATACCGCAGATCAGTAAAAAAGTCAGCATTACTGCCAGGAAAATAGCCAGGACCCGGTTCCATTTCCATTTTTCAAAAACATACACAATGGGATTGATCAGGATGGCTAAAATCAGGGATAATATCAAAGGCAGAATAATATCCCTGCCGATATATAAAATAAAGCCAAAGGCAAGGATCCCTACAAGAATCAGGGATATCTGAACAAATGAGTCGTATTGGTTCTTAACCATAGGATAAGCATAGGTTCGTAAAAACCCTTCATTTTGATTTGAAAAACAATGATGTTATAAGGAGGCTTCATTATTAAACGTCAGATCCAAACAGAAGGTTTTCGATACCTTTACAGAAAAAAGGAAATGGGCCTCCGGAAAAATCTTCTTTTAGTGATGATTGCAGTCATCACCTCATTACAACTGCATAGCCAGGTCATGTGGGAACAGACCATTGACATAGCTGCTGCCCATTTTGACAACAATCATCCCCGCATCACTACGGATCGCGCCGGCAATCCATTAGCTATCTGGGGCAAGGGCAGCGATCTTCAGTTTACTCGTTGGAATGGAACTGCATTTACGCAACCGGTTAAACTCAATCCAGTGACAGTGGCCACCGCCGATTGGATGGGACCCGATATCGCTACTCATGGTGATACAGTCTATGTAGTGTATAAACAGTCTCCGGAGGATCTGACCACCAGCCATATCTGGTGCATGCGATCTAAGGATGGCGGAGCTACTTTCGATGCACCCGTGAGAGTTGATTTCACCGGGGACAGTTTAACTCGATTTCCGACTATCACAACTGATGAATCGGGCAATCCTATCATCGCCTTCATGAAATTCAATCCTACATTCGGTGAAGCCCGATGGGCTGTGACCAGGTCCGATGATTTTGGCGCAACATTTTCTCCTGACGTGAAAGCCAGTGGCTGGAGCGGTCCATCTTCCTATGTATGTGATTGCTGTCCGGGCACGATCCTTTGTTCGGGCGATGTAGTGACCGTCATATACAGGGATAATAATCTCAACATCCGTGATAATTGGGCAGCTGTATCAACAGATGGAGGCCGGACCTTTTCCGGTGGATTCAATGTAGATCAACAAAATTGGTTTTTAGAAAATTGTCCTGCTTCAGGCCCTGATGGTGTTATTGTAGGAGATTCCTTATATACGATCTCGATGAATGGAGAGAACATCGACGAATTGGTGTATTACAACAAGGCCTCCATTAGTACCATGACCTGCCCGGAAGCCAAACCGGTGACCGATTA
>Ga0247751_1000026_pt1 | contig 8423 bp, 8 predicted proteins | sample UWRJS049202B5_FD_180718 | JGI IMG/M metagenome (GOLD analysis project Ga0247751, IMG submission 180718) | Soil microbial communities from Arlington Agricultural Research Station in Wisconsin, United States - UWRJ-S049-202B-5 | ecosystem: Environmental > Terrestrial > Soil > Agricultural land... | reverse complement strand
AGTGGCTTAAATTTTATTGCCTTGAATTTCCCGTATTGCGTTTTTATAGTCTCTTTTCCCAGGTAACGGATATACATATTGAATACTTCATTATCCAAAAACATCTTGAAAGGGATCTTATCATCCATTTTATACTTTGAAAAATCAATATTCCGGGCATAGTACATAGCGCTTAATACATCCTGTATGCAATCCGGCACTTTAAATACCCCGCTATTGGATACCGCAGTATTTGCGGTACGATTAAAAGTTATCGTTTCATATTTCTTATAACCGCCTTCGTCCACGTTACGGATGAATTTCAAAGGTTGTAACGTCGCTGTATCGATATAAGACTCGTACTTGTCTCTTACTTTATAGATCCAGTCGTAAGACGCTTTTGTTTTTCCATCGCCCACGACATGATACACTGGTTTATTCCCAAAGTTTTCCAGGGTAGCAGTGAAAATAGCCGTACCTGCATGAATATAGGTGCCTGCAACTGAGTAATAAACATGAAATGTTACCTGTTCACCTGCCTGGAACGCCTTGTTGGTAATACCGCAAAATTCATCAGTTGTATTAATTGCATTGACAGTCGCCGGCGGCGACATTATTTTTTTTTCTTCCCCGGTAAAAAAAACCAACCAAATGCCGAATGCCGATAATGAGTTACGAAGCTTCATCCTTTTTAAAAAATTTTATTCCAAGTATTAATAAACTGCCAATTGTCGCCGGTATCACTAAATTAATAAACCAAATAGTAGTGGTCACAAACCCGATCGCTAATGTATTGACTGTAAAAATTGCAAAAATTTCCTGCGTTACATACATTTTTTTAACTACTTCAAACAGCTCAATGGTTGGAGTGATCGCCATAATAAAAAAAACGATCGCTATTGCCCAAAACCCCTGCCACCAATTTACTTCAACCGCAAAAAAACGAAACAATAAAAAGTATTGCGTAGCAAAAACAAAATACCGCAATATTGATATAGACAATAAGCGCATCAACAACGTTGTATCTGTCTTTTCCAATTCATTTATTAGCCAAATGTATTTTTTTATTGCCGGTATTTTATCGATCCATTTCACCAACCATCCTATTCTAAAATAAAAAACTGTTAAAACTATAAATGCAAGAGACCCGCCAATAATCCCCAGGTTTTTTATCCACTCCATCCATCCTGATAACCTCATATCCGTAATATCTGGTTGTAAGATCACCAAACCTAAAAGACCAAAAAAAATGGTAACAAGAAGCTGGCTAATGCTTCCAAGTATGGTAAGTGAAATAACCCGTAACCGGTTGCCTTCATCCATATAAAGAACTCTGCCCAAATATTCGCCGGTACGATTGGGTGTGGTAACTGAAAAAGATACTCCTGAGAAAATGGCTTTTAATGATCTGAAAAAGCCAACAGGTTGTACACTTTGAACAGAAATTTTCCATTTCAAAGCTTCCAATGACCAGTTTACAAACATTAAAACCACGACAAGAATAAAGTTGAATACTCTAACGTCGCTAAAAGAAGCCTTTATACTCAGCCATGATTCTTCAAGATGCGGTTGATTTTTTATTTGCTTAAAAACGGAATACGATAACCAGGCAAAGAGCAGCGGACCGAGAACATAATTGAGAAAGATTTTGATATTTTTGTTTAGCTTCATTAATCCTGTAAAAATACTTGCTCATTGCAAAAGACTCCAAAAATAATTCTTGGTATTGACCCCGGTACTTTATTAATGGGTTATGGAATAATAGAGATCAGCAGCAGTGTTATTTGCATGAAGGAAATGAGTGTACTGAAGCTTTCCGGAAAAAAAGATAATTATATCCGGCTGCAACTCATTCACAAAAAAATTGAAGAGCTGATAGAAAAACACCGGCCACATGAATTTGCGATCGAAGCTCCCTTCTTTGGAAAAAATGTTCAGAGCATGCTGAAACTTGGGCGGGCCCAGGGTGTTGCTATTGCTGCTGCCATCAGTGCTGGCTTACCCGTAACGGAGTATAGTCCAAAAAAAGTAAAACAATCGATCACCGGTAATGGCAATGCAGATAAAGAACAGGTATGGAAAATGCTGCAACATTTGCTTGCATTGAAGGAAATGCCACAATATTATGATGCAACCGATGCATTGGCAGTAGCGGTTTGTCATTATTTCCAGGATAAGCCTGCACTAAGGTCGAATGGTAAATTAAAAAGCTGGAAAGACTTTATTACAAAGAATCCCACACGAATTACAGTCAAATAAGTTTTATGAGAGTTAAATTCTATTTTTTAATTGCCTGTTGCTCACAAATAGGCTTGCACTCCCTTGCTCAAACAGTTCAGCAAAAAGTAAATCAATACAGGAAAGAAAATGAAACAAAGATCATTGATGAATATGTAAAGTTTGTTACCATTCCGAATGTAACACGGGATACTTCAAACATTTTACGCAATGCTGCTTTTATAAAAATGATGATGGAGCAGCGGGGAATTAAAGCTGAATTCCTGGATGGTGTTACTCTTAAAGTAAATCCAGTGGTATTTGGTGAAGTAAAAGTGCCTGGCGCAAAAACTACGTTATCATTCTATGCGCATTATGATGGACAACCTGTTAATCCTTCAAAATGGACAGGCGGGTTGCAGCCATTTGAACCGGTATTTATTGATAAGCCTATTGAACAAGGAGGAAAAATAGTTTCAATTTCAGGAAATGTTTCGCCTGAATATCGGCTTGCTGGCAGAGGAAGTGCCGATGATAAAGCTGGTGTGATGACGATATTGAATGCATATGATGCATTGGTAAAAACCGGGATTCCACTTAAGCACAATATCAAATTCTTTTTTGAAGGTGAAGAAGAACTTGGATCAACACATCTTGATGAAATTTTTAAAAAGCATAAAGAGAAATTGCAAACAGATCTCTGGGTTATCATAGATGGCCCCAGGCATGTTTCAGGAAAAAAAATGATAAGCTTTGGCGTACGTGGTGATGTGAATATGAATTTAACTGTGTATGGTCCAAAACGTCCTTTGCACAGCGGCAACTATGGTAACTGGGCGCCAAATCCTGCATTATCATTAGTGCAATTGCTGGCAAGTATGAAAGATGATAAAGGGAATATTTTAATTCAAGGATATTATGACGACGTGGTCCCGCTTTCTTCCAGCGAAAAAGAAGCTTTGTCAAAAATTCCAAACATTGAAGAAACATTAAAAAAAGAATTAGGGATAGCAGAACCGGAAGGAAGTGGTAAATCATTTCTTGAACTTTTGCACTTACCTACATTAAACATAAATGGTATCAGGAGTGCGGATGTTGGTGAACTGGCAGCAAACATAATTCCCACGAAAGCAGAAGCCACACTTGATCTGCGTTTGGTATTGGGCAATGAGGTAGATAAGCAAATAAATAAAGTGATCAGGCATATTGAGAAAAATGGCTTTCATGTTATCGATCATGAACCACTTGATGAAGAAAGATTGAAATATGCCAAACTGATCAAGATAACAAGAGGCATTGGTTATCCGGCACAAAGAACTTCATTTGACCTGCCAATTGCACAAAGCCTGGTGAAAGCTGTACAGGCAACGGCGGATTATCCTGTAGTTCTTATGCCATCGATGGGCGGAAGCCTGCCGCTCTATCTTTTTGAAAAAACATTAACTGCAAAAGTGATCACCGTTCCCGTTGTGAATTATGATAATAACCAACATGCAGAAAATGAAAATGTACAGTTGAAATTTCTATGGGAAGGTATAGAAACGATCGCTGCCATTATGGTCATGCAACATCAATGACTGCTTATATATACTACTCAATTCTTCGGTTTGGTTGCAGGCGGTTTTTGTGTTGCCGGTTGCTTTACCGGATCAGGATCATCACCGAGAAAAAGAAGATTTTGTGGTAATTCCGTTAGTTTAAGTTCTCTTGCTACTGCGATAAAAATATTATCGATCTTAAATCCTCCCTCATAGGTTTGAGGTTTTAGAACAAGTGTATATTTTTTTCTTGCCAACACTTTCTTGTACGCATTTACTACCAAATTATATAAGTCCTGTGATAAAGTTCCTCTTTTTGTATTTGACCTGTTTTCAGCGATCTGTTGCCAGTAAAGAATGTTGATCATCGACTTTTGCCTGTCGGCGGATACCATATCAAGAATTGCCTTTGATTTTTTTCCAGCTGCCACCTGTGCGGAATCGGCTTTGTATGTGCTGTCGAGTCGCTTGTATTCCAGTTCATAATAATCCCGAAGAGCGCCTAATGAATCGCGGTCAAAAATTTGCATAAGACTATCTACATTGCGATAAGCGGGCATCGCCTGCACCATTACATCAACATCAAATACACCAATTTTGAGTGTTTGTGATCTTACATTCACTGCCAATAACAGTGATGCTGTAAAAATGAAAGCGATTGACCATATTTTTTTCATAAACAAGAATATTAAATACTTATAATGACGTTTCGATATTATGAGAAATGTGAAAGTAAGATTTATCTGGTGAGTAATTTGTCAGGATGAATATGATTTTTAATGGCTTGTTTTAAAGATTGCTTAATATCCTTTCCTGCACCTTCTTCATTTCTTCAGGTGTCAATTTTAATTTTTCTTTTGTAAAATTCAGATCATTTGCAGAATTAATCGGGATCAAATGCATATGTGCATGTGGCACTTCTAACCCGACCACTTCTATACCGCAACGATTACAATTAAAAGATCTTTCGATGGCTTTGGCAATCGGTTTTGCAAATAATAGCATTTCTGAAAGATATTCATCCGGCAGGTCAAAAAATTTATCTGTCTCGGTTTTGGGAACAACCAATACATGCACTTCACGCAAAGGAAAAATATCGAGGAAGGCAAAGAATTTTTCGTTCTCTGCAATTTTATAAGAAGGAATTTCCCCTGCAATGATTTTTGAAAAGATCGTCATGCCACCAAAGATTTTAGATTTTAAATTTAAGATTGCAGATTTGAAGTAGTTCCAATTCATACCAATATTCCACACAAATCTAAAATCAGCAATCCGTAATCTAAAATTTGGAATTAAATAGAGATATTTTCCACTTTAAATTTCAGTATTCCCGCCGGTGCCTGCACTTCTGCAACTTCACCTGGTTTTTTCCCAAGCAATCCTTTACCGATCGGCGATGTAACAGAGATCTTTCCTGCTTTCAGATCAGCTTCATTTTCGCTTACCAATTGATAAGTTACCTGTTTACTGGTATTAAGATTTGTAAGTGTCACTTTAGTAAGAATAGAAACTTTGCTTGTATCGATGCTGCTTTCATCCAGCACTCTTGTATTAGCAATGATGCCTTCCATTTGTGCAATTTTTGATTCCAGGTGACCTTGTGCTTCTTTAGCTGCATCATATTCTGCATTTTCTTTCAGGTCGCCTTTTTCTTTGGCTTCAGCAATAGCTTTTGAAGCAGCTGGCCTGTCCACTGATTTCATACGTTGCAACTCTATTTTCATTTGCTCTAAGGTTTCCTTTTTCACATAATTAAAACCGCTCATATTTACCTCCTTGTTTAAATCGCAATCGTGAGTCACGTTTGCAGACAAAAAAAATAACAACGCCCCAGTGTGTGCTGAAGCGTTGCATTTATATCTACAAATATAGAAAATTCTTTATTTCATTGAATAAGAGACCAAAAGTTTTTCACCGACCCTGCGAAAATTCGGCGGCCTTTTATAGCCATATTTTAAAGAAATCCCAATTTTTGAAGCAACACCTCGCTCATTTTTAAAAATGCTTCGTGACTATATCCGGCAATATGGGGTGTAATAATTACATTAGGCTGATCGATCAACCATTCAAAAAGTGTTTGTTCTTCGGGGGTATAAGAAGATAGCTTTTCATTTTCCAAAACATCGAGCCCCGCCCCTGCTATAGTTCCATTTAAAATAGCATTTTTCAGATCCTGTGTATGTACAATTTGGCCTCTTGATGTATTTAATATCCATGGTTTTTGTTTCAACGATTGAAAAAAATCGTGGTTTGCCAAGTAATACGTTTCATCTGTAAGTGGTACATGAAAACTGATCACATCGGCATAACGACATAATTGCTCAAGGCTTGCTTCTTTTATATAATCTTTACTAAATCCAAACTTGTATTTATCATAAGCCAGCACTGTTACATTAAACGACTGCAATAATCTGGCAAATGCACTACCAGTGTTTCCATAACCAATAATGCCTATTGTTTTACCGGAAAGCTCTGTGCCCCTATTTTCATCACGCAACCACTTATTCTCTTTTAATTCTTTTTGTACTGAATGAATTTTATTCATGAGCGATAACAACGTTGCCAACGTATGTTCAGCTACCGCATTCCGGTTTCCTTCAGGGCTACTGACGCATCTTATTCCCCTGCTTTCAGCATGCTTAATATCTATTAATTCCATCCCGCTTCCAAGACGTCCGATCCATTTCAGATCACTTCCTTTATCAATTAAGTTTGCATCTACTTTTATTCTTGTAGTTATTACTAGTCCTTCTACCCCATTCATTTCGCTATACAATTCATCATATGAAATTGTTGGCGAATAGATAACTTCAAACCCCTTTTGTTTTAACGTATTGGTCAATAATTCAGGTGCCTTCGCTGTAATGATAACTTTACTCATGCTTCTTATTTCATTTTAAAACTAAGCTCACCAAATTCTTTTACAGATAATTGCTCAGCTCTTTTATTAAAGATCTCATCTTTCAGTATTTCCGGATCGAATAAATGTTTTACTGCATTTCGTAAGGTTTTACGTCGTTGATTAAATGCTGCTTTTACCAGTCGAAAAAAAGATCCCTCATCTTTCATCTCCACTTTTCTTTCCAATGGCAATAACCTGATCACGGCGCTTTTTACTTTAGGCGGAGGAGTAAAAGACCCCTCCCTTACTTCAAAAAGATATTCAACTTTAAAAAACGCCTGCACTAACACACTGGTAACACCATAGGTTTTACTTCCCTCTTTAGCCGCCACCCTTTGCGCTACTTCTTTTTGAAACATTCCCACAACATTCTCCACATTATCTTTCCATTCAAGTATCTTAAACAATATCTGGGATGAAATGTTGTAAGGAAAATTTCCTGTTACAGAAAACCTTTCAATAAAAGGCTTTTCCATATCAAGAAAATTCTGGTTGACCAGTTTGTCTTTTAAATCAGTATATGTGGCAAGCAAATAATCTACTTTTTCTCTATCAAGCTCCACGGCTTTAAAATCAATACCGGGAATTTCAAGCAGGTATTTGGTTAATGCACCTCCTCCCGGTCCCACTTCGAGCAAGTTCTGATGTGGATATTGTTGTATAGCAGCTACAATTTTTTTGCAAATGTTTTCATCTTTTAGAAAATGCTGCCCCAATGATTTCTTAAGCGTATACATTGTTGCAAATGTACTGGCTTGTTTTTTTTAAAATTTTATAAATAAAAAAACCTCCCTGCAGCAAAGGGAGGCCTTTAAAAAACAATTATGAAAACCTGCTATTCCAAAACAACAAAACGAGTAGTAAGAGTTTCCTGGTTTATTTTTAATAATGCATTGTATATGCCAGGTTGCCAATTTTCATTGATTTCAACTGCAAAAACATTCGTGCCTTTCTTAAGCATTTCATTCATTACTGAAACCTGGCGACCCTGCATATCAAGAAATACAATTTTTGCCTGTACATCTGATGCCGATGTTATTGTCATTTGAAATTTGCCACGAACCGGGTTTGGTGCAATTGTAATACCTGCTTTTACTGCCGGTGCGGCATTAATTCTTAAAATACGACTATATGAATAAGAGCCGTCGCGATTTATCATCCGGATTCGAAACTCTATGAATGAAGATGTTCCCAAAGGAATATCAAAATTAAAATTATACGAGGCTTCGTCTTTTAAATTGTTATTTGCAGCAACCATTCCTGCTTCAGCAAAACCTCCACCATCTATGTTTGCTTCTACTACAAAAGACCTTACATATGAATTATTCTGTATGGTCCATTGCAATTCTGCCTTTTTCTCATTTGCATTATAAATTCCTGAAAACGATCTAAACCTGGCGGGCAGCACGAAACAGGTTGTATCTCTTGTTATAGTAACTGTATCTGTTGCATAAGCGCTGCAGCCCGCCATCAATTGCTGTGTTACTATATATGTGCCGGGTTGGTTTACCTGTATCCATGTACCGGAAGGAGCGGTATAGATAATGTTTCCACCAATAGTGCTCCAGGTATAAACAGACGTTGGGTGTGGATTTGTAACATAAATATCGCTTGTAGCAGTATCAGACATACCACAAAAGATAGGAACCTCTGGAACAATATTCGCTCTTGGTGCTAAAAACAGGTCAATAGGTGCCACAAAGTCTTTTAACTCTGCGGTAAATGATGCAGATGCTCTTGTTTTTACAACAAGCTTGTTAAATGGAGAACCACATACATCCCCACCC
>Ga0247751_1000025_pt1 | contig 8840 bp, 8 predicted proteins | sample UWRJS049202B5_FD_180718 | JGI IMG/M metagenome (GOLD analysis project Ga0247751, IMG submission 180718) | Soil microbial communities from Arlington Agricultural Research Station in Wisconsin, United States - UWRJ-S049-202B-5 | ecosystem: Environmental > Terrestrial > Soil > Agricultural land... | reverse complement strand
AAGCGTTCGACCGCGTATTCGGCTGCACCGGCCATGGCTGGTCCAACCTGCAGTGCACCCATCTCAATCTTCCCTTCGCCGGCGACGCGGAATTCGCGCGGTTGCACGCGGCGATTCGTCTCGTCCTCCCCATCATTCCTGCGCTGGCGGCGAGCTCCCCCATTCTCGACAGCCGCCTTACCGGGCTCATGGACACGCGCCTGCACTGTTATCGTGAGAACCAGAAGAAGATCCCGTCCATCACCGGCCACGTGGTTCCGGAGCCGGTGTACTCCAAACGCGAATACGAGGAAAAGATTCTCGGGCCGATGTACGCCGACATCGCGCCCTACGATCGCGACGAGATCCTGAAGAGCGAATGGCTCAACGCCCGCGGCGCCATCGCGCGCTTCGACCGCAGCACCATCGAAATCCGCATCATCGATGTGCAGGAATGTCCCTCCGCCGACATGGCTGTGCTGCACGCGATCACATGCGTGCTGCGCGCCCTGGTGAGCGAGAAGTGGCAGCCGCTCGAGCGCCAGAAGCGGGCCTCCACCGAAGCGCTGAACTCGATTCTGATTGCGACCACACACACCGCCGAAGCGGCCATCATCCGCGACCGCGATTATCTCGACGCCTTCGGGATTCGCGCGCGCGAGGCAACCGCCGGCAATGTATGGGAGCACCTGGTGGGAAACGTCGTCGCACCCAGCGACGGCTTTGCCGACGCCTGGAGCCGCGCGATTCGGACCATCCTTGGTGAAGGCCCGCTCTCGCGGCGCATCGTGCGCGCCGTGTGCGGTGAAAAGCCCGGTGTCGCGGCCCGTTTGTCGCTGGACCGCGACCACCTGCACGCGGTCTACTCACGGCTGTGTGACTGTCTCCAGCAGAACAGGATGTTCCATGCCGAAAAGTAACAAGGTCGCTCTGGTATTGAGCTGTGAGCATGCGGGAAACAAAGTTCCGGCAAAGTATCGCGCGCTGTTCAAAGGAAAAACGAAGGTCCTCGAGTCGCACCGGGGGTGGGACCCCGGAGCACTCGATTTCGCGCGCGCGATCGCGAAGGAAACCGGCGCACCACTGATCGCGAACAACGTCTCCCGGCTCCTGATCGAAACCAATCGGTCCGTCGGTCACGCGCAGGTGTTCTCCGAATTCACGCGCAAGCTTGCCCGCGACGAGAAAGATGCGTTACTGAAGTCCTACTATCATCCGCACCGCGGCGTGGTGGAAGCCGTCATCAAGAGCGCGCTGCGTACGCATGCGCGCGTCGTGCATATCGGTGTCCATACTTTCACACCGACCTTGAACGGCAAGAAGCGCACGGCCGACGTGGGGTTGTTGTTCGACCCTGCGCGCAAAGCGGAAGTGGATTTCTGCGAGGTGTGGCTGCACGCGCTGCACTGGGAGGCGCCGCTCCTGCGCGTGAAAAAGAACTATCCGTACAAAGGAACCAGCGACGGCCTGACCACGGCGCTGCGCGAGAAATTCGCCGCTTCACGCTACGTGGGCATCGAGCTGGAAGTCAATCAGGCGCTGGCCGCCGGACCGGCGCGGCGCTTTACAGACATCCCCAACCGCATCGCCCGCTCGCTGGCGCTTCTGATCATAAAGCCGGAAGACTAATCGACGGTGAACTCCTGGAACATGCCGGCGTCGGCGTGGGTGACACGCGGCGCATTCGGGTCTTCCTTCTCCGAATTCTGGATCATGGGCATGTCGCACCAGAGCACATAGCGGCCCGGCTCGAACGTGCGCCGGACCCAGGTGATGCGCTTCAAGTCATGGCTGTCCATGCAGCCGCCGCCAATCGTTCCCGGCAGCGGATCGCGCTCCTGATTCTTGAACCACGCGCGCACGTCTTCCACTTTGCGCCCCTCTTCCAGCCGCACAATGTCGGTTTCGTGCATCGACGGCCCCGCCGTTTCATAGCGAATGATCTGCTCGCCACGCTGAATGTGCCCCAGGATTTCGTAGCGGAAATCAACCATGCGAACCGTGACATCTTCGTGCGGGGGCTGCACCGGGGTTTTCGGCGCACCATGGACCACGAAACCGGTCGGCTTCCGTGTGGTCATGTGGCTCGCGATCCAGCATCCCGTGATGTAGTTGCCTTCCTCGAGGGGAACCCACATCTCGACCCGATCTCCGGGTGACGCGAGGCCCGGCCCCGCGCAATCCTGTGCCCCCTCGGGAAAAGCGACTCCGGACTTCACCTGCGCCACATAATCCGCCGCGCTCATGCCGGTCGGAAGCTTGATGAACATGCACTCGTGGATTTCGCTCCCGTGGTTTTCGTACACGAGGTGATTGAGTCCCGTGTGCAGTGTATCCGGGAGCGTGAACCCGCTGTCGGTGGCAACAATCGTGAACGGTGTATCGCCGCCTGCGGCCGGCGGCGTGCTCGATTGTTTCGAGCACGCGAGCCCCGCAGCAATCGCAAGCACAAGCAGAGTTGATTTTTTCATTGGCCCACAGCCTGTTTCATCTTCTCAACCGCCTGATCGATGGTGAATGTCGCCGGCCGCTGACTGGGCGGAAACTCCTTGAAGGTCTCCAGGAACTTGGCCGCGCCCATGCTGGCGCCCAGCGAAACGTACGCTTTGTGAAGGACCCAATCCCAGTACGAGTTGGACGTGATGTCGGCGCGCTCGTAGGGATCCGCATGCAGATCGTAAAGCTTGGGAACGCGCAGCGGCGTGAACGGCTCCGCCCACACCTGCAGCGTGCCGGGTGAACGCTGCTCCATGAATACGATCTTCCAGTTCTCGTAGCGCAACGCCACGAGATCGCCGTCGTCATTGAAGTAGAAAAATGTGTTCCGGGCGCTCTTCGGTTGCTGACCGGTGAGGTACGGCAGCTGATTGTATCCGTCGAGATGAAGCTTGTAGGATTTTGCGCCCACCTTGTAGCCCTTGAGCAGCTTCTCCTTGACGTCGGCGGAGCCGGCCGCCGCCATGAGCGTCGGCATCCAGTCCAGACCACTGACCATGTCGTTGGAAACCGAGCCGGCCTTGATGTGGCCGGGCCAGCGAATCATGCACGGCACGCGATACGCGCCCTCCCAGTTGGTGTTCTTTTCGCTGCGAAACGGTGTCATCGCGGCGTCCGGCCACGAGTTCATGTGCGGACCGTTATCCGTTGTATACAACACGATGGTGTTGTCGGCGACGCCGAGCTCTTCGAGCTTTTTCAAGAGCTCACCGACGATCGCGTCGTGCTCGACCATTCCATCGGCATATTCGGTGCGCGCAGTGAGCCCCGGTTGGTCACGATGCTCGGCGCGCACGTGCGTGAACGCGTGCATGCGCGTGGTGTTCATCCAACAGAAGAAGGGTTTGCCCGCCTTGACCTGGCGGTCCATGAAATCCATCGCCGCGCCGGAGGTCTCATCGTCGATGGTTTCCATGCGTTTGCGCGTCAATGGACCGGTGTCTTCAATGGTCTGTCTGCCGACCCGGCCCCAGCGCTCCTGGACGGTTCCATCGTCCTTGTCCGCGGCGCGGGATCGAATCACACCGCGCGGCCCCATGACCTTCTGGAACTCCCCGCCCGGGTAGTTGAAATCTTCCGGGTCTTCCTCCGCATTCAGGTGATAAAGGTTGCCGTAGAACTCATCGAAGCCGTGCACGGTGGGCAGATACTCGTTCTTGTCGCCGAGGTGATTTTTGCCGAACTGGCCGGTTGCATATCCCAGAGGCTTGAGCAGCTGCGCGATGGTGACATCGCGCGCTTGCAGGCCCACCGGGGCGCCCGGAATACCCACCTTCGAAAGCCCGGTGCGCAGCGTGCACTGCCCCGTAATAAAGGAAGAGCGCCCCGCCGTGCAGCTCTGCTCGGCGTAGTAGTCGGTGAAGATCATTCCCTCGTGCGCAATGCGGTCGATGTTGGGCGTCCAGTAGCCCATCACACCCATCGAATATGCGCTCACGTTGGATTGACCGATGTCGTCGCCGAAGATCACCAGAATGTTGGGCTTCGACTGCTGCGCGTGCGCAGGCGAATCAAGACTGCTGGCCACGAGCAACGCGGCTACCGCTGACAGGATGAAACGCGGCTTCATGATTTCCCCCCTAGTGATACAGGAACCCGGCGTCGACACGGATCATGTCGGCGCTCTTCGCGGCGCCGTCCATGTCGATCCACATGCGATCATATCCGACGCGAAGAAAGAAGATGTCCAACGGTTGCAGGCTCAGTCCGCCGCCGAGTGAGTACGCAACGCCGTCCTCTCCGAATGTCGTGGCATACCCGTCGCAGATGTAACCCCACCATGGATCCCACCAGCAGCCCGTTGAAATGCCGGAGGGAATGTTGGTGTCGATGAGCGCCCATCCCACGGTTCCCTGCACATAAGGAGTAAATGCTTTAGGCAGGAGATTGAAGATTGCGCTGGCGGCAAAGTTTCCCGTGTCGAGCCAGCCGCTGTAGTGCTGCTTGTCGAGCGGATCGTCCTGGTTGACGATGGTCGCGGTGTAATCCAGCGTGCGCCACGAAACGAAGCCGCCGATATTGAGACGCTCGTTGATGTTGTAACCGACGCCGAAGCCCCAGCCAAGATCGTCTTCAACAGAGAGCGTGGAGCCGCCGGCGCCGTCGAAATCGTGCGCCGTGGTGTAACGCGTCTGAATGGTGAAGTCCCAGAAACCCATGCGGTTGCTGGGACGCATAAGGGGCTCCGCTTGCGCCGCGCTTGCGGCCATCGCGAGCAGCAAGCCTCCAATCAAAATTGTCTTCATGGTTCCTCCCGAACGCGTTGTCATGGCCTACTTCTTCGATGGCAGAATCAACGTCACCGCGCCGCGCAGCTTCCATTCCGGACCGCCCTCGGGCGAATCCACGAACACGCCCCCGCCGAACGCATAGCTAGCCGGATATGGCCCGAACGACTTGACCTTGGAAACGATCACATTGATGGGAATAGTCCACTCGTTGCCGCTGGATGCCTCCCAGTTGGCGACGGTCTCGGACTGAATGGTGAGCGTCACCGCTTTCTGGAAACCAATGGCCAGGAATGGTTGCAGGAAGGTCTGGTTGACGTCGGGTACATCATCATCGCCGGCAAAAGACCACAGGTGATTGGCGAGTGCGCCGTACGTGTAACGGCCCTCCTGTTTGACAACCACGAGCGTCGGCCCCGTGCTCCACTTTTCGCCGGTTCGCGGCAGTCCGAACACGGGTCCGGCGCCCCACAGGATGCCCGACCCGGTGGGAGAAAAGAAAAACGAGAGCGTCATGTCGCCGAGCGTGCTTTCGCCGGGCGTGTTGAGAACCGGCATGATCAGGCGCGTGATCAGGTTGACGCGGTCATTCCAGCGAAACGGAACCACCGGTTGGAGATTGGTGATCTCGTGCATATCCTCATCAGTCCCGTAACCGAACTCCCAGTTGAATTGGAGCGGAACCGACACCATGTCGGACACGGGATTGGAGAGCTTCTTCGCGATTTCGTCGTCGCTCTCGGTTTGCGCCGATGCGACACCCGACACCACACAAATCGCGAACAGCGCGAGGACCGGTGAGAAACGTTGCATGCGTGTCCTCCCAGCGCTCAGTGTGAAAATACGCGGTTCCAGTCGTTCTTCATGCTGACAAGCGTCCAGTGCTTCTCGAGCGCTTCGCCCCAGGCGGCGTCGAGCGCACCGACGGGTGAGCCGCGATCGTAGGCCCATTCGCGATCGGCGTCGTCGTGATGAATGATCACGGCCAGGCGCGCGCCGGGACCGGCCGCGGTCCATTCCAGCATCTGCTGGTCGCCGTCCGAATTGCCGAACGCGGCGATGGGACGTCTGCCGATAAAGGTTTGAATGCCGGCGGGCTTGCCTTCCCGGTCATCGATGAACTGCACATCGGGAAGCTTCACGAGCACGGGCACGCCGTTGCGAATTTCGTACTTCAGCTTGCCCTGCGACCCGATCACCTGCTCGGGCGGAATGCCATATGTCCTCTCGGCGAATGCACGCATGAACTCCACCCCGCCGCCGGACACGATGAACGTCTTGAACTCGTTGGCGCGCAGATACGCGAGCAACTCGAGCATGGGCTGATAGGCCATCTGGTCGTAGCGCAGGCCGGTCTTGGGGTGCTGCGAAGTATTGAGCCAGTCTTTCACCACCGTTTCGAATTCGTCGGTGGTGATGCCGCTGTGCGACGCCGCGATGACGGCGAGGAGCGATTGCTCGCCACCGGCCAGAAAACTCTTCATGTCACCGGCGAGGAGATGGTTGAACGGCTCCTTGGTTTTCCATTCGGGACGCTCGGGCGCCATTTCTCGGACGCGATCGAGCGCAAACTGGAACTGAAAGTAGATCGGCTGCTCGGCCCACAGCGTTCCGTCGTTGTCGAACACGGCGATGCGCTCGGCAGACGGAACAAAATCGGAGCCTCCGGCGTGGGTGACGCGCTGCACGAAGGAAACAATGTCCTGTTTTACGGAGCCGTCATTCCACGACGGCAAAGGATCGACGGCAACCTGCGTGCTGTCAGAAGTCGTGGTGGTGGTCGTCGTGGTGCGGCTGGTGCACGCGAGCACCGTGCATGCGACGAGGCATAGCGAGATGAGTCGCAACGAGGGCGATGGCATGGCGGCCTCCAGCCATAGGATCATGATGAGCGGAAGATTCGGCGCGGTGCTGCAGCAATGCTTGTACGTCCGGCCGAGGTGGGTATCAACCGGTTTTCTCCCGCGCGTCACAGCCTACGCCGGAGGTCGCACGTCTGTCAATGGAGGGTCGCTTCGATGCCGAGTGCGCGCATGAGGTTACGCGCGTCGGCGGGTGCGCGCAGTTTGACGTCGGTGTTGTCGAAGTAGCAGTACACGTCGCGCCCGGCCGGCGCGGGCAGCGGTTTTGTGACAACGACACCACTGTGCGGAAGATTTGCGGGTTCCTTGCCCGACGCCCAGGCGCGAATTCGTTCGGCCCATTGTGCCAGCGCTTTCGGTCCATAGCCGCTCTGATAGATGGTCTTGTCGCCGTGGAGACGGATGTACACGAAGTCCGCGGTCACGTCACAGGGCAGCGGCCAGCGCTGCGCCGTCTCGGCCACCACCAGCGCCACGTTGTGCTTGCGCAGCATTTCGATGAAACGCGGATCCACAAAACTGCGATGGCGGATCTCCATGGCGTGACGCAGCGGCCGCACGGTGTCGATCTCGAGGTATTCGCGCTCGGCCAGGCGCGCGTCGTGTCCGCGCGCAAGGTTCCGCGCGGCGCCGGTGTCGTGCGGCAGTGCGTACAGAAACTCGTCGATACGTTGGGGCTCGAAACTCATCTGCGGTGGAAGCTGCCACAGAATCGGCCCGAGCTTATGCTTCAGCGCCAGAACTCCCTGCGCAAAGAAATTGGCGAGGGCGCGTTCGGCGTCACGCAGCCGAAGCATGTGGGTGAGGTAGCGGCTTCCTTTCACCGCGAATACGAAGTCGTCCGGAGTTTCCGCGTACCAACGCTGCCAGCTTTCGCGGCGTTGCAGCGAATAGAATGACCCGTTGATCTCGATGCTGTTGAAAACCCCGGACGCGTACTCGAGCTCCCGGCGCTGCGGCAGTTTCTTGGGATAGAAATGGCCGCGCCAGGGCGCGTAGAGCCAGCCCGACACGCCGACACGAATCCGCGCGGAGAAGCGCACAGGCCGCTGCCCGCGCCTGGCCGGAGCAACGGGAGCGGTACGGCGGGTCGCCGCTACTCTTCGGCCTGGACGTGCGCTTCCACGAACCACAGCCACTGGTCGGTTCCTCGCGACACTTCGGTGAACAAATCGACGGTAACGGTGTCGTTCAGCTTCTCGGCCTGGTCGATCGCCGCGCGTGCGCTTTTCCCGAACGCGGCCAGCGCGTTGGAGAGCGCTTCCACGTGCTCGCGGCCCTCGACGGCGTGCGGATACTCGGCCAACGAAGACGAACGCGCCACCATGCGGGCGGTACCCATCGCCACACCGCCCAGTTGCACGGCGCGCTCGGCGATGGTGTCGACGTACTCCTCCACCGCTTCGTTCACCTTGTCGAAGAGCTCGTGCAGCGCGATGAAATTCGGCCCTTTCACATTCCAGTGCGCCTGCTTGCACTGCGTCTGCAGATCGATGCAGTCGGCCAGGCGGGCGTTCAGGAGTGCCACAATCTTGGCGCGCGTCGCGGCTGGAATGTCGTTGCGGGTCGGGAACAAGGGGGCATCCATTTTTTTCACGGCTTTCATATCGGTCCTCCTGGGTCGCGTGTCAGCGCCACGCGTTCCCCACCTGAATATAGAAGGCAAAGTCGTCCGGTCCCCATGCGAAATCCAAACCCGTGAACATCTTGAGCTGGCGCGCGATGAGATAGCGAAACCCGGTGCCGCCGGCCACGCGCGTGTCCGCCGCGCTGAAGTCGGCCTGGGAGCCCCATACCCGGCCGGCGCCGGCGAAACCCATCAACGCCCAGCGCGGCGTGACATTCCAGCGCAGCTCGCTCTCCGCCAACGCCGTATGTTCATCCTGGTAACGCTGGAGGGGAATCCCCCGCATGTCGATAAATGGAAGCATGTAGAACGGCGTGTCGCCGTGCGCGCTGCGACCGTCGAGCCGCGTCCCGACAACGAAGCGATTGCCCAGCGGCATGTATGCGAACACGTGCGCGCGATAGGTCTGAAACGTCGCATCGCCGCCAAAGGCGGGCGCATAGAACAACATGTCCGCGCTCCCGGTCCAGCCCCGGCCGGGTGTGAAGATGGTATCGCGCGAATCGTATTCGATCGATGGGCCAACGCCCGAGCTGCGCCGTTCATCTTCCAGAGTGGCGATGGCGGTGTTCTGGAGATCGAACGCGCTCTCGAGATTGAGGAACTGCCAGTGCGCCGCGAGCCACCAGTGACTCTCGCCCACGCGGT
>Ga0247751_1000022_pt1 | contig 8968 bp, 3 predicted proteins | sample UWRJS049202B5_FD_180718 | JGI IMG/M metagenome (GOLD analysis project Ga0247751, IMG submission 180718) | Soil microbial communities from Arlington Agricultural Research Station in Wisconsin, United States - UWRJ-S049-202B-5 | ecosystem: Environmental > Terrestrial > Soil > Agricultural land... | reverse complement strand
GTGCAGTAAAAGCAAGTGTGACCGCCGCTACGGCAACTTCTTTAACTGTTACCGTACCTTTTGGCACTACTTATCAGCCGATAACAGTTACTGTAAATGGATTGACTGCATATTCTTTTAAGCCTTTCATTGTAACATACGCTGGTGGAGGTTCAATTAATTCAACAACATTCGGCTCTAAGAATGATTTTACAACTGATCTTCATCCAAATGGTATTGTAGTGGCGGACCTTGACGGCGATGGAAAACCAGATATAGTTACTCCAAATAATTACAGCACAGCAGGACAGCCGGCATCTATTTCAATTTTAAGAAACACCACAATAAATAATGGTAATATCTCTTTTGCACCGGTTCAAAATATCAATAATGGTGCGGTCACTTACGCAATTGCATGCGGCGACGTTGATGGCGATGGCAAACTCGATCTTATAGCAAGTAGCCTGGCAGACTTAAATATTTCCGTTTTCAGAAATACAAGCATCCCTGGCATTATTTCTTTTGCACCAAAAATTGATATTGCAACGAATAGCGGAGTCTGGGGTATCGTTATTAAAGATATCGAGGGAGATGGTAAACCAGATGTTACGGTTACGAATCATTTAAATAATTCTATTTCTATTTTTAAAAATACGAGTGTTTCAGCCAATATTTCTTTTGCGCCAAAAATTGATTTCACAACGATGCTTACTCCCGTAAATCTCGTGGTTGAAGATTTTGACGGCGACAACAAACCGGATATCGCAGTTACTGAACAGTTTTCTTTTTCATATTCTATCTTCAGAAATACCAGTACGATTGGTAATATCAGTTTGGGTGCAAGAGTTGATTACTTTATTGCAACTAACTACGAACCGCATGGAGTGATCGCGGTTGATCTTGATGGCGACAATAAACTTGATCTGGCGGTAGCTGGTACTAATACCGCTACCAATGGCTCTTCAACATTAATTGAAAAAAATAGCAGCACTATTGGAAATATAAGTTTTTCATTGGCTACCAATCTGGTCGCTGCGACAGGGAATTCATATCATGTGTCAGCTGCGGATATTAATGGTGATGGCAAACCTGATCTTGCATTTGCAAACACAGAAGCGGACAAAACAACTGTTTATCAAAATAACAGTACACCAGGTTTGTTCAATTTTGGGAACACCCAGGTGTTTTTTTCTTTTGCTCCTTATGGAGTCGGCCTTGGGGATCTGGATATGGATAGCCGGCCAGAACTAATTACCACAGATTTTATTTCGGAAAACATTTCTGTTTTCAGAAATAAATGTGGTCTTACTGGTATCGCTTCATTTAACCCTCAATCAGCTGCAAGCGGAGCTACAGTAACAATTACCGGCAATAATTTTACCGGAGCTACTGCAATAAGTTTCGGAGGTGTTCCTGCAACATCTTTTAACGTTGTAAATTCAACTACGATAACTGCAGTTGTTGGTGCTGGCTCTTCCGGAAATGTTTTGGTAACTGCACCGCTTGGTACTGATTCTCTCGCCGGCTTTACTTTTATTAGTATACCAACCGTTACTTCTTTTACGCCGACTAGTGCCGCTAGTGGAACTACAGTTACTATCACTGGTACAAATTTTACAGGTGTGACCGCTGTCCATTTTGGCGCTTTCCCTGCGGCATCATTTACTGTTGTTAATTCAACAACAATAACTGCAGTAGTTGGTAATGGAGGTTCTGGAAATGTATTTGTATCTAGTCCATCAGGTACTGGAAGTTTTCCAGGATTTACATACTTGCCACCGCCTGTGATCTCTGGATTCTCGCCTTCGGTGGCTGGAACCGGAACAACAGTTGCGATTACTGGTTCAAATTTTTTGGGGGCGACTTCAGTGACTTTTGGCGGAGTGCAAGCAGCTTCAATTACGGCAATAAGCCAGGGTGGAATAAATGCTGTTGTTGGGGCAGGGGCTTCAGGTGATATTGTGGTTACCACTCCTTACGGTACCGGTTCAAGACCTGGTTTTACTTATGTTGGCCCGCCAGTCATTACTTCATTTAATCCGGCTTCAGGTGCAGTCGGAACAACCGTTACTATTACAGGTTCAAATTTTGTTGGAGTTACAGGAGTGAGCTTTGGAGGAGTAAATGCCACATCATTTATTGTAGCTAATGCAACAACGATAACAGCTGTTGTTGGCAATGGTGCATCAGGAAACGTTGTAGTAACAACTTCATATGGTTCTTCATCATTGGCAGGATTTAGTTTTGTCCCGCCGCCTTCAGTCACTTCTTTTACACCAACATCGGGACAACCGGGTACTGCAGTGACCATCACTGGTACAGGTTTTACTACTGCTTATGCAGTTCAATTTGGTGGAATAACGGCACAATCATTTACTGTTGTTAACTCAACAACAATAACTGCCGTAACAAGTTTTGGAAACACAGGTGCGATTACTATAACATCACCTAACGGTTCAGGTTCCTCCTCTTCTAATTTTACTTTTACATATCCTCAACCAACTATAAGTTCATTCTCTCCAACATCTGCGACTACCGGAAACTCTGTAACAATTACAGGCACCAATTTTATAGCTGTTACCAGCGTAAGCTTTGGTGGTATAAGTGCAGCCAATTTTACTGTGAATTCACCTACCTCAATTGCTGCAATTGTTGCAAATGGAAGTTCCGGAAATGTCCAGGTCAATACGTTGGGTGGCATAGCGACATTGGCAGGATTTACATTCGCCCAGCCCCCACCGACCATAGTTACTTATTATCCCACGGTCGCGACTGCAGGTACTGCTGTCACAATAACGGGTACAAATTTTATTGGTGTTAGCTCGGTCAATTTTGGCGGCATTTCAGCCTCATCTTTCAACATAAATTCAAACACAAGTATTACTGCCATTGTAGCAAACGGCGCTACGGGACAGATAACTGTTACTACACCCGGGGGAACAGCAAATTCGGGATCTATCTTTACTTATTACAATCCTGTGATCACATCGTTTACACCAACAAACGCCACAACCGGAGCAACGGTTACAATAAACGGCTCAGGGTTTATTAATTTATCATCAGTTAAATTTGGTGGAATTGCAGCAAGTTCGTTTAATGTGGTATCCCAAAATCAAATTAATGCTGTTGTCGGTAGTGGTGCATCGGGGGAAGTGAGTGTAACCTCACAAAATGCAACGGCTACTTTACCAGGATTTACTTTTAGTTCCCCAGTAACAATTATTGGATCAGTGTTTCCCTCCATCGCATCAAGTGGAATGACAATAAATATAACTGGTTATGGATTTACAGGAGCAACGTCAGTTATGATCGGAGGCGTTCCCGCTACATCATTCATTGTTAATTCCAACACAAGTATAACCGCAGTAGTTGGTGTAGCTGCTTCGGGAAATGTAACAGTAACAAGTCCCTCAGGCACCGGGACCTTTGATGGATTTATGTATTCAACAACGCCAGTGGTCGCTTCATTTAGTCCCGAAACAAGCACTATAGGATCAGCCATAACAATAAAAGGTGCAAACTTCAGTTCGGTTGCGGCAAACAACATTGTTTATTTCGGACCAGTAAGAGGAACTATTTTATCTGCAACGGATACTTCGCTGGTTGTCTTTGTGCCAATTGGTGCCACTCATGATCGTATCTCTGTAACAACAAATGCACGAACTGGTTATTCCCTCAAGTTTTTCAGACCCACATTTACAGGGATCGGATCTCTTACTGGAGGTTCATTTGCAACGAAGATCGATTCTGCGGTAGCCACATCTCCTGTTCATATCTCAACTTCCGATTTAAACATAGACGGAAAATCAGATATAATTGTTTCCAGTCGTATTTCAGGTTCAGACATGGTAACAATCTATAAAAATTCAGGTTCGCCTGGAACGATCTCATTTGATCCAAGAACTACACTTGCTGATAATGCCGGGCCGATCCATACAATCTCCGGTGATCTGGATGGAGATGGTAAGCTTGATCTTATTACTGGCAACACTGCTGATATATTCGGCTTATCAATATTTCGAAATACAAGTACAGGCACTGCAATAACATTCGATAATCAAATACTTTTAACTGGATTTGCATTAGGCGGTTTCAGACCAGCGATTGGTGATCTGAATGGCGATGGCAAGCCGGACCTGGCTATCGCGAGTGAATACACCCAAGTGGTATATGTATTAAGAAACACAAGTACAGCCGGAACCATTTCCTTTGCGCCATTTCTAACTTTCCCGGCAGGTACATTTCCCCAGGATGTTGCAATTGCGGATATGGATTTGGATGGAAAACCAGATATTGTAGTAGGAGCTGGCTCGAACCCTATAGACGGCAATGACGGGCGGTTGATCGTTTTAAGGAATACATCAACTGCTTCGGCAATTTCATTTAGCTCTGTTGTTAACCTTACAACAGGTAACCTTACCAGAAAACTTATAGTTGGAGATATCGATGGCGATGGTAAATCAGACGTTGCTTTGGTGAATGAGACACCCAGAACGATGTCCATTTTCAGAAATACAAGTATACCCGGTACTATTTCATTCGCCAATAAAATAGAGATCATTACAGGAGGAGGCCCTTATTCTATAGCGTTTGCTGATGTTGATGGTAATAGTAAGTTGGATATCCTGGTTGCGAATAGTTATACATCAACCGTCTCAGTTTTTAGTAACACAAGTACAATTGGAGCCATTTCATTTTCTCCAATGGTGAATTTTACAGTGGGTAGTGGTCCATCCAGCGTAACATTTGGCGATTTTGATATGGATGGAAAACCTGATATAGCATCATCTAACAAAAATTCAGCATCGATTTCGATTCTAAGAAATTTATCTGACGGTGTTTTCATAAATACTTTTACACCTCAATCTGGGACGACAGGAACAGCGATCACAATTACTGGTACAAATTTTACCGGGGCTACAGCTGTAAGTTTTGGCGGAGTTCCGGCATCTTCATTTACAGTTGTAAATGCAACAACGATCACTGCGGTAGTTGCAAATGGTGCATCAGGTACTGTTGCGGTAACGGTACCATCGGGAATTGCGACGAAAGCAGGATTCACATTTAGTTTGCCTGCCCCAACAATTACCTCTTTTACACCATCCAGTGGAACAACAGGAACTTCAATTACAATTACCGGTACAAATTTTAATGGAGCAACTGCTGTGAGTTTTGGAGGGATAGCCGCTCAATCATTTATTGTGAATTCGGCTACAAGTATTACAGCTATTGTAGCCGGCGGTGCTTCGGGAAATGTAAGTGTAACAACACCCGGGGGAACTGTGACTATTGCTGGCTTTACCTATAATGCAGTAACCGGTATTGGCGGTCCGGGTAGTATCAATTCAAAAGAACTTGTTGTAAACCCTAATCCAGCCAAAGACTTTTTAATAATAAAACATCCGGCATCAAATAAAAATGCTGAATTGAATTTTTATGATATTCTCGGAAGGAAAGTAAAAACAATTTTGCCTGTTCGGAATTCAAGACAAACTGATGTGATATTAAATTATATGACACCCGGCATATACACAATTGTTTGGAGTGATGGTAACCGTGTACTAAGCAGGATAATTGTGATCAATTAAGATCCTATAGCTTTCATTAAGACCTTAATCACTATAATAAACATGGGTTTTTTATTTCATTGAAATCACAGTTATTTGTAGCATGAAAAAATATGCAATAATAGTTGCAGCAGGATCAGGAATACGAATGGGAGGAACTGTGCCGAAACAATTTATATTGGTAAATAATAAACCAGTTCTTTATTATACGCTTCAGACTTTTTTGAATGCTTTTGCTGATATTCAAATAATACTTGTGCTGCCGGTTGACTATACTGACATGGGCCAGGAGATCATTGATGCATATTTTGACAACGAAAAGATCAGGATCACTGCTGGCGGTGATACAAGATTCCAATCGGTAAAAAACGGGTTGCAATTAGTAGAAGACGATTCGATAATTTTTGTGCATGACGGAGTAAGATGTCTTTTGACAGAAAACCTTATTCATCGTTGTTATGCAAGTGCGGTTGAAACAGGAACCGCAATTCCTGTAATTGCCAGCAAAGACAGCGTAAGAATTGTTCATGATGAAGGCAACGACGCGATAGACCGGAATAAAGTGATGCTGGTGCAAACACCACAAACTTTTCATAGTAAAATATTACTGCCTGCTTTTAAAATAGATTATAAAGAAAAATTTACAGATGAAGCATCGGTGGTGGAAGCTTATGGGTTGAAAGTAACATTGGTAGAAGGCGAGGAAAACAATATCAAGATAACAAAACCATTGGATCTGTTGATGGCTGAAAAAATAATTAGTGAAAGGGATTGATCAGCCAAACCGATAACCACGAAGAAAATCTTCAATCAGCATCCTTTTCTTGCCTTCGAGCTGAACATCTTTTAGAAGAATGTATCCATCCTTTGCTGCAAATTTCAAATAAGTTTTTCCATCGGATTCCCAGCGACCAGGTTTTGAAGTTGGTAATGAAAGTTCTTTTTCGCTGCGGAATATTTTAATTGTCTTATCGCCAAGTTCAGTAAAAGCACAGGGAAAAGGCGAGAGACCCTTGATAAGGTTATGAATTTCATCAATAGATTTTCGCCAATCTATATTGCAGGTTTCGGTGAATATTTTGGGGGCATGTCTCAATAGTCGGGAGTCAGAGTCTTCTGACGTTGGACTGTCGACCGTGGCCTGTGGTCTTTCTTCAAGTGTCCCATCTGCAATTCCTTTCACCGTTTCCACCAATACTCTTGCACCAATTTCTTTCATCTTATCATGCACATCACCTGCAGTATCATTTTCATCAATTGGAAAACTTTCCTGCAGTAAAATATCACCAGTATCTATTTCATGTTTTAGTTTAAAAGTAGTTACACCGGTCTCTTTCTCCCCGTTTATAACTGCCCAGTTGATCGGTGCTGCACCGCGGTATTGTGGCAATAAACTACCATGAAGATTGATTGTGCCAAGTGGCGGCATGTTCCAAACCGATTCAGGCAACATACGAAACGCAACAACAATTTGCAGGTCTGCATTTAATGATCTTAATTCATCTAAGAATTGCTGGTTTTTTAATTTTTCCGGTTGTAAAACTTTCAGATGATGGCGAACAGCATATTTTTTTACTGCACTTTCAGTCATCTTCATTCCGCGACCAGCGGGTTTATCCGGTGCAGTAATAACGCCAACAATATTACATTTGGCTTTCACCAATGCATCAAGTGATGCAACGGCAAATTCCGGGGTACCCATGAAAACAATACGCAGATCTTTATAGTTGCTCATTGATGCGAAGATAATTTTCTTGAATGCAAATAATTAAAAAAACTGTTCAGAACGCCTGAACAGTTCTAATAATTAAAGTGAGATGAGTTTACTTAATGCCGCTAAAAATACTCTGGGCCATTGCCCCAATTACCGGTATGGGTTTTTCCTGGCCATTTATTGCTGCAACCAAACCGAGTACCCATAACACAACAAGACCAATCCATAATAAAAAGATAATTGCCCATCCAATAAAAGGGATGAAGACCAGCATTATTTGAACAATATAACATAAGATGCCAAGGATCATAAGAAGTAAAGATTGCCGGATATGATAGGCGGCTAATTGCGATTTGTTACTATTAAACATCACAAAAGCTATGATCCAGCCGATCCATGTGAAATAACTAATGATGGCAATTGATTTACCATCCATGCCTGATGCTGCAGGAGCGGGGGTTGGGTTGGTTTCGTTAGACATAAAAGTTGATTTTGGTTTCTGAAAGTTATTCAAAGTCTTCGTATAACAAATATTTTTTTCTCACAGTTTTGAATTCACTTAGTTTAGGCTCCCAGCTTTTTCTTATTTCTTCTTCACTCTTACCATCGTTTATCTGTTGCATTAATACATCAGTTCCTGAAAGACGATTGAATGAATTTGATCTTAAAAAGAAACTATCTTTTTGCGGAAAAAGTTTATACGCTTCGATCAGCCACTTCAATTGTATCCTGCCATCTACTTTTTTCAGTACTTCTTCTACCGTGCCGCCAAGGTTCCACCCGTAACAAACTTTTCCAAAATGTTTTGAGCTTTTCGATCCTTCGTTGGGATTAGGTGTAAAAGAAAATAAATTCTTCGGCAGATCGGGATGGCCAATATATTGGAAGGGCTTATCTGTGCCCCGGCCTTCACTCAATGCAGTTCCCTCAAATAAACAGGTAGATGGATAAAGATAAATAGACTGCATATCAGGCAAATTAGGTGATGGCTTTACTGGCAACACGTATTTGCTTTTATGTGTATAGTTCTGGCATTTGATAAACAGTACATGAAAGGGAGTATCGGCTGTAGGTTCTGTAGTAATATTATAGGCAGTTATTCCATTAACTTTTTCACTCAGCCATTTTTCTCCCATCAGCATTCTCGCGTATTCGGCCATGGTCATCCCATAGTTGATAGGAATAGGCTGCATGCCTACAAAACTTTTAAACTTCGGATCAAGTACAGGTCCATCAACATAAAAACCATTGGGATTAGGACGATCAAGGATGAGCAATGGTTTATGATTTTCCAAAGCACATTCCAAAAATTCCTGCATGGATGATATATAAGTATAGAATCTTGTTCCCACATCCTGGATATCGAAGATCAAAACATCAACATCTTTTATATCATCCGTAGTGGGTCTTCTTTTGCTGCCGTAAAGTGACACCACAAGGATCCCCGTTTTTTCATCTTTATAATCCATGATCTTCACGCCATCAGGCACATTGCCACGAAAGCCATGTTCAGGCCCGAAGATGACCCTTATGTCAACTCCCAGTTTTTGTAGTGTATCAACTAAATGACTGCTGCCAACCGTAGAGGTATGATTAGCAAAAATGCCTACTTTTTTATTTTTCAGAAATGGCAGATAGACATTGATCCTTTCTGCTGCGGGAATGATCTTGTCCTGATTATTATATTGAGCACCGGTTGAATTGCCGG
>Ga0247751_1000020_pt1 | contig 9048 bp, 7 predicted proteins | sample UWRJS049202B5_FD_180718 | JGI IMG/M metagenome (GOLD analysis project Ga0247751, IMG submission 180718) | Soil microbial communities from Arlington Agricultural Research Station in Wisconsin, United States - UWRJ-S049-202B-5 | ecosystem: Environmental > Terrestrial > Soil > Agricultural land... | reverse complement strand
GGAGAACACCGTGCGTGTCATGGGGCCGAAGCGTCTCCAGGCGACCGACGTGATCACGCGCGAATATCCCGGTTTTCCCACCGACATGCAGGCGCAGATCATCGCCGTCCTGTGCTGCGCCAAAGGCGTGAGCACAGTGAAGGAGACTATCTACCCCGACCGCTTCACGCACGTGCCGGAGCTGCGCCGCTTCGGCGCCGACATCCGCCTCGATGGCAACCTTGCCGTCATTCGCGGTGCCGACAAGCTCGAAGGCGCGCCCGTCATGGCCACCGACATTCGCGCCAGCTCGGGACTGATTCTGGCGGCGATGGCGGCGCAGGGCCGCAGCGAAATTCTCCGCGTTTATCACATCGATCGCGGCTACCAGCGCATCGAGCTCAAGCTGCGTGCTCTCGGCGCCAATATCGAGCGCGCCGTACAGCAGTAGCGTGGGCGCGCGCGAGCACACCGGCGCGCCGGCAGCGCGCCACTTCATCCTGGGCACCGCGGGCCACGTCGATCACGGCAAGACCGAGCTCGTGCGCGCTCTCACCGGCCACGACACCGACCGTCTCAAAGAAGAAAAAGAACGCGGTATCTCCATCGAGCTTGGCTTTGCTCCGCTCGAGCTCGCCCCCGGCTTGTTCATCGGCATCATCGACGTGCCCGGGCACGAGCGCTTCGTGCGCCAGATGGTGGCGGGCGCAGGTGGTATCGACATGGCCATGCTGCTTGTCGCCGCCGATGAAGGCGTCATGCCGCAAACCGTCGAGCACGTCGAAGTATTGCGCTCGCTCGGCATCGCGCACGGCGTGGTCGTCATTTCCAAGTCCGATCTCGCAACCGATGACATGCTGGAGTTGGTGCGCGAAGAAATTGCATCGCTGGTGCGTGGCACATTTCTGGAAAACGCCGGCGTCATTCCTGTGTCTGCGCGAACCGGGGCCGGCCTCGACGCGCTGCGCGCTGCAATCAGCGCTCTGGCGCGCGGGATCGATGTGCGCACGGCCGAGGGCCCTTTCCGTCTGGCGGTGGACCGGGTGTTTCACCAGAAGGGAATCGGCGTGGTCATAACGGGCAGTTGTTATGGAGGCCGGGTCCGTGTGGGAGATGAGCTCGAGCTCCTGCCGCGCGCGCTGCGCGCGCGTATCCGGGAGATTCAGAGCTTCGGTGCGAAGCGCGAAGAGGGTGTGGCCGGCGAGCGCCTCGCGCTGGCGCTGCACGGTGTGAAACTGGAAGACGTGCTGCGCGGCGACACGCTTGCCACACCCGGTCATTTTGCGGTGAGCGAAACCCTCGACGTTCGCCTGGCGCTCTCCGAAGCGGGCGAGGTCGAGCTGGCCAATCGCGAGCGCGTGCGCATTCACCACGGCTCGAGCGAAGTGCTCGGACGTGTGATTCTGCTGGAGCACGATGCGCTGCGCCGGGGCGAAAGCTCGCTGGCGCAGCTGCGTCTGGAGTCCCCGCTGGTGTGCGATGCGGGCGACCGGCTCGTGGTGCGCACCTATTCACCGCCGCGCGTCATCGGAGGTGCGGTGGTGATCAATGCGCGCGCCAACGCGTATCGACGGTCCGACACTTCGGCGGTTGAGCGGCTCCGGCATCGCGAAGCGGGCGAGCCGGTCGATGTGCTCGAGAAAACGCTCGAGCGTGCCGGGATTCAGGGCCTTCCGGAAACGGAAGCCGACCGTTCGTTGGTTGCAATACTTGAAGCACGCGGCTCCGTCGTTTCCGTTTCCGGGCGTATCTACCACCGCCGTGTGTTCGCTGATCTGGCGGCGCAGGCGGTAGAAATGACCAGTGCACATACCGCGGCGCATCCGCTGCAGTGGGGCATCGACAAGGAAGAGCTGCGCCGCCGGCTCGCGTTTCCGCACAGCGCGGCCGTGTTCAACCGCGTGATCGAGCTCATGGCGCAGTCGGCGCCGTTGTTCGTGCGCGAAAGCCGGGTCCGGGCCGGCACTCCTGAAATGACGCTTTCGCCCGCGCTCGCGCGCGCGGTGGAAAATCTCGTGGAGAGAATTCGCTCCGCCGGCGTGTCGTTTCCAACCCGCGACGAGCTGGCGGCCCAGTGGGACGCGCGGGAGCCGTTCGCCGAGGCAGCGCTGGTCCTGCGCGGCCGCCCCGAGATCGTCGAGCTGGCCGATGGCTGGATTCACCGCGACGCGTTCGAACGCACCATCTCGGTGCTGCAAACGGTGTTCGCGAGCCGGCCGGAGATTGCGGTGGGTGACCTCAAGGATGCGCTCGGCATCACCCGAAAACATGCCATTCCGCTCCTGGAATACCTCGACTCCGTCGGGTGCACGGTGCGCAAAGGCAACGCCCGCATGGCCGGGCCGGGGCTTTCGGACGCAAAGAAACGCAAAGAAACTGGTCGATAATCGCAAGTTGCCACTACCCGGATCGCGAGAATCCTGATATAGTAAGTCTTGTCATGAAACTCCTCTCTCGCGTCCTGCTCGTTGCTGTGGGGCTGGCGGTCCTCTCCGTCCATGCGCCGGTCTCCCGCGCCGAACAGCTTCCCATGGAAAAACGGGCCGTTTCAGGCACCGTGACCCTCGAGTACGCGGGCCAGTCGTTCCGTGTGAACGCCACGGCTGCGGTCAAAATCCGCTTCGAGCTGATCGATGACACGACGATCCATCTGACGCTCGCCTCGGACGATTCGTCGCCCGGCAAGGTCTCCATCTACTGGGTGAACTTCTCCAAGTACGTCTACCTCGGTCAGATCCCGCTCAGCGAACCCTGGACGGGCGATCTCAATACCGAGGGCGGCTTCGTCGATCGTTAGACCTCTTCGACCGCTTCATTCCTCGCTTTTCTCTGGCCTTTCGTAAAGTTTTTTTACGCTCCGTTAATCCCTTTTACGCACGGCAAATTTGACGCCTCGGGCAGGCGCCTGTATGTGTCTATAACTTGTTGTTATAGTGCTACTTGATGAGATTTAGCGGGGAGCTACTTGGCATGCCGATTGCAAAATGCACTATCGGCGGACGCTGACGCATTCGAAGGAAGCTCCAGCAGGAGCGACGGGATACAGGAAGATGTGTCAGATTCTTGCCAACTGGAGGCTGGTGTATCGGAGGCTGCGTGCTCGAAACTGATTCTCGTCGGTGACGGGCGCCTTCCCCTGAACGGCTCGCCAAGCCAGTGAATCATAGCCCTTGCCCTTAGCGTGATTCCGAACGGCACCACCTCCAGGAACGCGAGAAGAGGGAAACACCCCAAAGTGTTTCCCTCTTTTTTTCCCTCTTCCGGTCCGCGGCTGTGCCAGAGTCGGCTGCGGACCGGAGAGGCTTTTTTTTTAACCGGCGCTCGCCGGCAACCTGGGTGGGACCATCACCATGGTTTCGCGCTCGCACCGCACCTGTCCCGGAGCCGCCCCGCGAAATTTTCTCACGTAACGACGCCGGGTATAAATGACCGGTACCAGCCCGCTGTGTCTCGCCCGGGAAAAATGCGCGGCAATCGACGCCGTCTGTTCGATGATGCGTGCCGGCGGGGCGTTGGTGCCGCCGCGCGGACGCAGCACGACGTGGGATCCGGGAACGCCTTCGGCGTGAAACCACCAGTCGGTCGGAGCCGAGACATGAAATGTGATCTCGTCGTTCTCGGAATTGTTGCGGCCGACAATCACGAACCACTGCGGGTCGAGATCGAACGTTCGATAGGTCTTCTCCTGAACCACCTTGCGCGGTGAGCCGGGTGTCCGCTGCGCGCTGCGCTCGAGCGCGATTCCGAACTTGGCGCGCATGACTTCGTAGAGCTTGAGCGCATCACCGAACGACTTCACGTCGGCGAGCATGCCGAGCGCGGCTTCGAGTTCCGGAGCCTCGCTGCTCACGGTCTGGTAGCGGCGCGTGAGATGTGCGAGACCCTTCTCCAGCTTGGCCGCGCGCCGGAAGCGCTTCTCGACCTGCACGTGGATGGGAAGCGCCGGATCGAGCTTTACGCGCAGCGTGCGCTCTGAATCGTACAAATCCGGAATCTCCGCCGATTCGCTCCCGGCCCGGATGCGCGTCTGGTACGCCGCCAGCGCTTCCGCTTCGCGACGTTCCTCCGCGTGTGCGTTCGCACCGGCGATATCGCTCTCCAGGTTTTGCGCGAGACGGCGCAGCGTGTCCAGCTTCTTGCGCGCAGGGCGCGCGATCCGATGCAGCATGAGCGTCTGCGCTTCCTCGAGAATGAGCTCGCCGGCGTGAGAACAGGCCGTGCGCGCGTCGTTGAATACGCCGAGCACGTTGGCATCCGGCGGGGGAGCCGCGCTCGGCGGCAAGGGCACGGCCGAGGCGACACGACGCGCGACCACCAGTGCGAAGCGCCCTTCATGTGCCTCGTCGCGGGCGGCTTCGCTGTTTGGAGCATGTGTCCGCGCTGTCGCGCGGATATCCGCTGTCGCGCGGCTTTCCCGGCCGACCATTTCCAGCCGCGATTCGCCGGCGAAGAGCACCGCGTTGCCGTTGGCGCCGAACAGGCTGATACGCAGGCGCAAGCGTTGCTGCTCGCGCTGCGTGGCAATGTCGATTTGCAGCACGCGGCCCTCCACGGAAACATCCTCCACCTGCGCGCCACGCACTGCCGCGAAGCGCGCCGGCGCCGACGCACCGCCGAACGGTGATGCTTCACGCAGGAACACGAACGGCCCCGGGTTCTCGAGCACGACGACGAGATGGTTCTTGCCGCGGTCGAACGGAAGCGAAAGCACCGGCGCGAACCAGCGTGGCTCATCCAAATAGTGCCAGCGCAGTGCGGCGCGTAGCTCGTCGGCGAAACGTGCGAGGAGGGTGGCATTCATGGGGAAATGTGGTAGCGTCCGTTGCGCGTGGTCTATAGTATAGGCCGCACCAGTTCTAAGGAAGCGAGGAAAAGCCACGATGTTGATAAGCATGACGGGATTCGGACAGGGCGAAGCGACAAGCGCCACATCGTCCGTCACCGTGGAAGTCCGCTCCGTCAACCATCGCTTCCTCGACCTCGCCTTCAAGCTTCCGCGCGTCATCCAGAATCGCGAAGCCGACATCAAGGATATCGTGCGCGCGAAGCTGGCCCGCGGCCGGGTCACCATCACCATCAATATCGAATCGCCCATGTCGGGCCGCGCCATCACCATCAACGAGCACGTGCTGGAGACGTACCTCACCCAGCTGCGCGCCTTCGCCAGGAAGCACAACCTCGACGAGCGCCTCAGCATGGAAGCGCTCATCCAGCTTCCCGAGGTCGTCACCGCCAAAGAGCTCGAACCCGGCGAGGACGAAGTGTGGCCGCTGGTGGAGAAGAGTCTCAACGGTGCGCTGGATGCGTGCACCAAAATGCGCGTCGACGAGGGAAAGGCGCTGGAAAAAGACCTTGTGCACCGCATGCAGATCATCGATCGCACCGTGAGCGCGATCGAGAAGCTCTCGCCGGAAGTGGCGAAACAGCAGGTGGAGGCGTTGCGCAAGCGCGTGGCGCAGCTCGCCGGCGAAGTGCAGGTGAACGAGGACCGCATCGCGGTCGAGATCGTGATGCTCGCCGACAAGACCGATTTCACCGAAGAAATCACGCGGCTGCGCAGCCACGAGGCGCAGTTCAACAAGGCGCTCAAGGACGGCGGCGAAGTGTCCAAGAAACTCACATACATTCTGCAGGAGATGCACCGCGAAGCCTCGACCATCGGTGCCAAGGCGTCGGGCTCGGAAGTGATCCAGCACGTCGTGGTGCTCAAGGAAGAAACCGAGAAGCTGCGCGAGCAGGTGCAGAACCTGGAGTAGAGCGCGTGGCGCGTCAGTCGATCCCGTTTCCCATCGTCATATCCGGGCCTTCGGGAGCGGGCAAGACCACGCTTGTCGACCGCCTGCTCGCCGCCGACCCCCTCATCCACCGCTCCATTTCGGCCACCACCCGCGCCCCGCGCCCCGGTGAAAAAGAGGGAACGGACTACTTCTTCGTCGACCGTCCCAGATTCGATGAGCTCAAGCAGAACAACGAGTTGATCGAGTGGGCCGAGGTCCACGGGCAGCTTTACGGGACCCGCCAGACCTACGTCGAGGAGCACCTCGCGGCCGGCTTCGATGTTCTCCTCAACATTGACATACAGGGGGGAGATCGAGTAAAAAGGATGTTTCCCGGCGCCGTCATGGTGTTTATCTTGCCGCCATCCTTTGCCGACCTGGAGCAGCGCCTCCGCGGCCGGGGGGACCTGGCGGCGACCGACTTTACCGTCCGTCTGGCGGCGGCGAGGGTCGAAATCGGCGCCAGCGCCCGCTACGATTACCTGGTCGTCAACGACGACCTGGCACGCGCCGGCAAGGACCTGCAGGCAATCGTGATCGCGGAAAGATGCCGGCGCGAACGCGCGCTCGCCGACACGATTGACCGTCTGATCGAGTAGTTCACTTAAAGGGAGACCAGATGTCTATTCCCATCGAGAAGCTTGTCATCATCGAGAAGATCACCGAGAGGATCCAGAACCGTTACGAGGCCGTGCGCGTCATGGCGCGCGAGGCGCGTCGTTTGAACTCGCTGGTAATTCGTGGCGCCGAGCCCGAACCGGACTTCAAGCCGACGTCGACGTCGGTGAAGCGCCTCATCAACGGCAAGATCAGCTACCAGTTCGTCGAAGAGACCACCGGGTCCGGCGACTTCTTCCAGGAATCCTAGTTCGCATTCAGGTTGAGGCGCGCCCGTCGCGGGCGCGCCGCGCCTCTCCATGAGCATCCGCGGCAAAAATATTCTCCTCGGTGTCACCGGCGGAATCGCCGCCTACAAAGCTGTATTCCTGCTTCGTCTTTTGAAGAAGGCGGGCGCCGACGTGAAGGTCGTCATGACCGAGGCGGCCGCGGGCTTTGTCACGCCGCTCACGTTCGAATCTCTCTCCGAGCATCCGGTGCACCTGCGCATGTTCGAAGGCGAAGGCAAATCGGCGGGAACGGTCTCGCCCATCGAGCACATCGATCTCGCCAAGTGGCCCGACCTCATCGTGATTGCACCGGCGACCCAGAACACGCTGGCCGCGTTTGCGCACGGCCGCGCCGATGATCTGCTCGCCACCGTGGTGAGCGCGTATCGCGGTCCGGTGATGCTGGCGCCGGCGATGAACGACGTCATGTGGGAGAACGCCGCCACGCAGGAGAACATGCGCATCCTCTCCGAGCGCGGCTTCCGCGTGGCGCCTCCCGAAAAGGGCGATCTGGCGTGCGGCTACGAAGCGACGGGCCGGATGGCCGAGCCGGAGACGATTTTTTCCGCCATCGAAATCTTGTTCAGCTCGCCGTGGGCGGGCCGGCGCGTGCTCGTGAGCAACGGCGGGACGGAAGAAGACATCGATCCGGTGCGTGTCATCTCCAATCGCTCGAGCGGCAAAATGGGTTTTGCAGTCGCGGAAGCGGCGCGCGATCTGGGCGCGCAGGTGACTGTGGTGGCGGCGCGCACGGCGGTGGCAGCACCCTACGGTGTGCGCATCGTACCCGTGCGCACGTCCGATGAAATGTCGAAGGCGCTGCAGAGTGAATTCAAGAACGCCGATGCGCTTTTCATGGTGGCCGCGGTGAGCGACTTCAAGCCTGCATTCGTCAATCCGCAGAAGAAGAAATCCGGCGAGGGGTGGAGCCTCGATCTCGTGAAGACCGAGGACGTGCTCGCGACGCTCGGCAAGGACAAAGGCTCACGGGTGGTGGTCGGCTTTGCGCTCGAAACCGAGGACGAAGAGCAGAACGCAAAAGCGAAGCTCGCCAAAAAGCACTGTGATCTCGTGGTGTTGAATCGTCCCGACGCCGCGTTCGGCCAGGATACCAATGTGGTCTCGATCTACGACGCCAGGTCGCGCGTGTACGAGAGCGCCGCACCGGAGAGCAAGCGCTTGATTGCGCGCCGGCTCATGGAAATCAGCGCTGCCCTGCTGTCTCGTTCGTAGTCCCGCCCGTCTCTCTCCCCGCCAGTATTTCTTCGAACCGTTCCACCAGCGCGGCGACATTTCTATCCAGATCGAACATGGTTTCCACGCGCGCGCGTCCGGCCTGACCCATGGCGGTACCGCGTGCCGGATCGCGCAGCAGCCTCTCCAGTGCAACGGCCAGTGCATCGGCATCGCGCTGCTCGACGAGCAGGCCGGTTTCTCCTTCCAACACGAGCTCTGGAATTCCGGAGAGCCGCGATGACACCACCGGCACCGCCAGCGCCAGACTCTCGATCAGAATATTCGGAATTCCGTCCATGAAGCCGTCGTGCGTCTCAACGCTCGGCAGCACCACCATGGCCGCGGTACGCATTCGTTCCATGAGCTCTTCGTGCGGCATCGAGCCCACGAGAAACACATGCTGCGAGAGCTCGAGCCCCTGGATCTGCTGTGCGAGCTCATCCCGGAGCGGGCCCTCGCCCACGATTTCGATGCGGAAATCGAACCCGCTGTCGCGAAGCATCGCGGCGGCGTCGATGAGATAGCACAGCCCCTTCTGATCGACCAGGCTCCCGCCCGCCACGATGCGATTGGTCTCGCGCGACGCGGCGGGGCGGTACAGCGACAGATCGAGCCCGTGATGGTTGAGCATGATCTTGTCGCGATCTTCGGGGAAGCAAAGCTGCCGCAGAAGCCGTGCATTGAACCCCGTGCACGTGGCCACGAAGACGGCGTCGTGAATCTTCTCGGCGAGCCCGGCCTGGTTGCGCGGCACGAAGATGTCCCACGCGTGTCCCGTGAAGCTGTAGCGAATGCCGAGCACGCGCGCGGCGAACGCGGCCGCGGTGGTGGGAATGTTGGCGAAATGGCCGTGGATGTGCTCCACCTGCGCCCGCTCCATCTCGCGCGTGAACAGGAGCATCTTGGGCAGCGCGATGAGATTTTTCACCACCAGCATGGGATGGCCGGCGTGCAGCATGCTGTCGTGCAGGAGAAAGCCGATTCCGCGCGCCACGCCGGCGGGCCTGCGCACCGTGAGCGAAATGCACGCGGCGGCGTGCGCCACTCCGATCCACGGCGCGTAACGCGTCTTCTCCAGGTAGGGAAGCGCGGCCGCGTGCATCCTGGTGGTGGGCCGCGGCCGGATGGAAAACAGCGACACGGCAAAACCGCGCCGCTCCATCTCAGCC
>Ga0247751_1000019_pt1:2500-9530 | contig 9530 bp, 3 predicted proteins | sample UWRJS049202B5_FD_180718 | JGI IMG/M metagenome (GOLD analysis project Ga0247751, IMG submission 180718) | Soil microbial communities from Arlington Agricultural Research Station in Wisconsin, United States - UWRJ-S049-202B-5 | ecosystem: Environmental > Terrestrial > Soil > Agricultural... | reverse complement strand
GAGATCGTTGGTCGCCATGTAATAGATGGCGAGGCCGCGGTGATAGAGGTCTTCGCCCTGGCCCACGCCGCGGCGGCTGCCGCCGAAGTCGAGCTGCGATTTCGCCTTGTCGTACTTCTTGTCGTGAATCAGGACGCGCGCTTCGCCGTAGATGCCGGGCCAGTATCCGCCGTTCTGCTTGCGCGCCTCCATGATGTGCTCGGTGCCTTCCGGCCACTTGTCGGCGTCGATCAGAATGATGCCGAGACCGGCGTGCGCCTCCGCGAACGATTTTTCGCCGGCGCGCTTGCTCATGTCGAGCGCTTCGCGGTAGAGCGCTTCGGCCTCTTCGAGACGGCCCGTGCGCGCGTCCACTTCGGCCAGCCCCCACTTCGCTTTCTGGAGCTGGTAGCTCGCCGCGATGGCTTCGTCGAACTTCGCTTTGGCGACGTCGAGCTTGTTCTCCTCGAGCGCCTTGCTGCCCGCGCGAATGGGGTCGTCTTCATAGCGATAGCTCTTCTGCGCGCGGGCGGCAGTCACCTGCAGGCACACGAAGAGACAGAGCGCGAGCATCGCCAACAGGGCCGCCGTGAGGGCGCGGGGTTGACGACGAGATGCGGCTGAGATCGCGGTCATTGGTCCTCCTTCGAACCACTTTTTTCACCCAGAGGGTGATCCGTAATGACGATCGCGCGCGCCGTCTGTCGCGCGGGAAGAAAACCCGCGCGCTCGATCTGGCGCTGTCCACGATCGCTCGTCAGATGTGTCACGAACATGGCGCCGCGTACGCTTCCGTTGGCGAGAGACGCGGCATAAAGATAGTGATACAGGGGATAGCTGCCGTAAGCGATTGCTTCATATTCAGGCATGGCGGCAGCGCCGCCCTTGTCGGCGCGGATGGCCACCGCGTGCACGCCCTCGGCCACCACCGTGTCGGGCAGACTGAGCGTGCTTGTAATTCCGATTCCTCGTGGGTCCGCGAGCACGGCGTCAACCACCTGTTTCTCGTCCTTCAAGAACTTCACGCGGGGCGGATTCGGTGCGTTCCGCGCCAACCCCAGACACGTGCGCAGCGCGTCCCATAATCCGTCGTTCGGATCCGACGCCCACACCGTGTCGAAGGCCGGAACCGCCTCACCGCGCAGCGCTCGGCGCAGATCGTCCGCGGTCAGCGAATCGGGACCGGTGCCGTCTTGCGCCAGGATCTCGATGCCGCCGAGCGCGATGGGGAAGCACAGCACCGAGTCTTTCACGGCCGACATCATAATGGCGCGCTCATCGCGGTTGGGCTTGCGATACAGGAGGCCCACCTGCGCCCGCTGGTTGGCCATGGCTTCCAGCGCGCGCGCCGTCCCGCCCTCTATTCCATTCACGTGCAGCTCGGGGAACGCCCATTCGTAATCCGATATGATCCGGGGCATGAGCTCCGGCGCCAGCTCGACGCCGGCCAGGGTGATCGTCCGGACGGTGTCGCTCTCGGTCGAAAAGCGAAAGCCCGTACCGCCGGTCCGGAGTGCCGGACCCCGCAGGACGATCACGACCGCCACCACGAGGAGATAGAACGCGACGCGGACGAACAGCCACTTGGGCCGATGGCGAGAATCCTCCATAGGTCCTGTTCGCGCGATACTCCGAATTTTCAATTAATCACAGTGCGCAGAAAGCGTCCCAAGTCCGACTTAAAGTTAGTGGACGCGGGAAAGTCCGTCAATCCCCCCGGTCCGGTTGTCGATTGACAGAGTCGGACCTCGATGCTAAGGTTCCGCCCTACTGTCGCCTTTTGAGGACCACCAAACCACCAGAGTTGGCATCTGAACCCCGCTGCCGCACGGGCTCGGGACGGTCCAATTTCCCAGGAGAGAAATCGATGAAGCGAGAGCTGTTGTTGGTGTGGGCTGCCTGCACCCTTGCGGCAACCTTCACGGGCTGTCACAAGAAGGAAGTGGTGGAGGACCCGTACGTCGAAGCCACCCTGCGCGAAGCGACCTATGGTGAGGTCATCAGCGACGAGTTCCAGTACACGATCGTCAAGCCGCAGATCGTCGACAAGCTCGAGGACATTCTCGTGGTGAAGCAGGCCAACCTGACCGAGTTCTTCACCGGCAACAATATCGCGGCGAAAATGGACAGCCTCGCCGAACCCGACAGCGCGTCGTTCCGCGTCATCAAGAGCTTCAGCCCGATCGTGCACTTCGAAGTGCAGAACGTGGTGACGCCGAAAGATTCCATCGTCATTCCGCAGGACAAGCCCATCGCGTTCCCGCGCACGCAGGATGCCATGGGCTTCAAGCCGCCCGACGACTACAGCATCGTGAACATGGGCGTCTTCAAATGGAACGACACCGAAGGGCTGCGCTCCATGATCAGCAAGAAGTACGCGATCCAGGCGCGGCTCTCGTATGCACCGGAAGACACCGCCTGGGTGATCTCGGGTTACGAGCCGTCGTCGTGGGGACAGATTCCGAAGCTGCGGATTCCCGGCTACGGCCGCCGCGACGGGCTGCGCCCGAGCCTCGAGATCGTGCTGCGCATGCTGATGGCGACCAAGCAGGACTTCGTGGGCGGCATCGTCTACAAGGACATCGAGCCCTGGGACTACCGCAAGAAGAACTACTACTGCGGCACCGCGGAGCTCAGCTACGTGCGCTATCTCGATAAAGTGTTCACGCGCTAGATTTCATCTTTTGATTTTGTACAAAGGGCGTCGCTCATGCGGCGCCCTTTTTTTCTGCTACACTGGCCTGCGTGCGCATTTCGTTTGTCGAGCCACACCTCGAGCTCTACGGCGGCATTCGCCGCGTCCTCGAGTTCTCCAATCGCTTCGTCGCGCGCGGCGAAACGGTGACGATCTATCACCCGTCGGGCCAGGCCTGCACATGGATGGAGTGTCGAGCGCGAGTACGGCCGCTCTTCGAATTGCATGCGGACGCCCACGATGTCGTGATCTTCAACAATCCGCCCGACTACCCGCACGTGCGCCGCGCGCGTGCGCGCCTCAAGGTGTTCTACATTCTCGAGCTCTACGATCGCGACCGGCTGTTGCGCTTCGACCCCAAGATTTTCTGGCCGCGCAAGGGCCGCATGCTCTCGCTCAAACGATCGCTGCAGATGCCGTTTCTGATGGTGGCAAATGCCACGTGGATCCAGGAGTGGCTGCGCGAGCACATGCGCATCGAGAGTGAGCTGCAGTTCGGCGGCTTGAACCGGGAGCTGTTTCATCCCGTGGCGGGAGCACGCGTGGAGGGCGGGGTATTCCGGGTTCTGTGCTCGGGAGACCGCCGGGAGCACAAGGGGACCGCCTCTATTATAGAGGCGATCGCGGAGCTCCCCAAGGGACGCCCGGTCGAGCTCGAGACCTATCACGGCAAGGGGATCCCCCAGGCACAGATGGCGGCGGTCTACGCACGCGCCGATCTGTTCGTGGATGCGCAATGGCACGCGGGGTGGAACAACCCCGTCATCGAAGCCATGGCATGCGGAACCCCGGTGGTGTGCACAGACATCGGCGGCGTGCGGGACTTTGCGCATCACGAGCGCACAGCACTTCTGGTTCCCATACGCGATCCGGCGGCCATCGCGTCTGCCATCACGCGCATGATCGATGACAATGCGCTGCGCGAGCGTCTGGTTGCGAACGCGCTTGTCGAAGTGAAGCGCTTCGATTGGGACCGTGCCGCGGACGAATTCCTCGAGAAACTCTATCGACATGCGCAATACCCGCGCGACAGCGCGGGCACGCCATGTTGAACAGCTTTCGCATGCGCGAAAGAATCAGTTTCCTCGAGCCACATTCCGCGCTGGTAGCGCTCGTGATCGAGCGCTGTGTTCGCCAAAAACTATACATCGTGTAAGGGGCTCATCGCGGAGATGGCGTTCGCGTGCCGGGGAGCGCGCCATGCTCTTCGAGCCGGGCTCGGTCCGGTTTCGCGGAATGCGGCGGATTTGTAATGTTCCCATGACTGCAGGTTTGGCGCCCGCTCCCGGGCGGGTTCACACTCCAGTGGTCGCATTGGAATTACCCGGGGCACCAGGCCGCGTTTGAGATCCGCTCAAAGCCGGGGAAGACGCCGGGCACGTCTCCCGGACTCAAACGCAACCCACTGAAATCAAGCGGGTTGTGGTGTCGGTTCGGGGTTCGGGAAAATCGTAAGAATTTTCCGAAAAAGCGCCTTGACGGCATTTTGCACCTCGGATATATTGGCCGGTACCTCAGCGAATTCTTGCCGACTCTTTTGCGGATAGAATTAGCTACTTCGGACTCAGGGAGTTTCTTCCTGTCCGACACGATCTTTGAAAATCGAATAGTGTGTGTGAGCCTTTAGTCGAGTCGATTTGAGGCTGTGCGCGACGTGTCTCCGCTTCGGCGGGATCACAGACCGTGCAGCCCTTGTTAAGTACTATTAAAGATTGTCAGTCGAACCGGCCGGGCGAAACAGACGCGGCGAACGACCTTCTCGCAAGAGAACGGCCGTTTGCAATCTGCTTTTGCTTTGGTCGTTTTCTGATTCAAAGGATTGAAAATCTTCTACAACGGAGAGTTTGATCCTGGCTCAGAACGAACGCTGGCGGCGTGGATTAGGCATGCAAGTCGAACGTGAAAGCTGACGTAGCAATACGAAGGCGAGTAAAGTGGCGAACGGGTGAGTAACGCGTGGGAAACCTGCTCCAGAGTGGGGGATAACAGTTCTAACGGACTGCTAATACCGCATGATGCTACGGGTCGATGACTTCGTAGTTGAAGGAGGCCTCTGTTTCAAGCTTTCGCTCCGGAATGGTCCCGCGTCCTATTAGCTTGTTGGTGGGGTAACGGCCTACCAAGGCTACGATGGGTAGCCGGCCTGAGAGGGTGGTCGGCCACACTGGGACTGAGATACGGCCCAGACTCCTACGGGAGGCAGCAGTCGAGAGGCTTCGGCAATGGGGGAAACCCTGACCGAGCGACGCCGCGTGGGTGATGAAGTATTTCGGTACGTAAAACCCTGTCAGGTGGGATGAAATACCATTCGGTTAACACCCGAGTGGCTTGACAGTACCACCAGAGGAAGCTCCGGCTAACTCCGTGCCAGCAGCCGCGGTAACACGGGGGGAGCAAGCGTTGTTCGGATTCATTGGGCGTAAAGGGCTCGTAGGTGGCTTTGTAAGTCGGAGGTGAAATCCCACGGCTCAACCGTGGACACGCCTTCGAAACTGTGAAGCTTGAGGCTGGGAGAGGAGATCGGAATTCCTGGTGTAGCGGTGAAATGCGTAGATATCAGGAGGAACACCGGTGGCGAAGGCGGATCTCTGGACCAGTTCTGACACTGATGAGCGAAAGCCAGGGGAGCAAACAGGATTAGATACCCTGGTAGTCCTGGCTGTAAACGATGGGCACTAGGTGTGGGAGGATCGACCCCTTCCGTGCCGCAGTTAACGCATTAAGTGCCCCGCCTGGGGAGTACGACCGCAAGGTTGAAACTCAAAGGAATTGACGGGGGCCCGCACAAGCGGTGGAGCATGTGGTTTAATTCGATGATACGCGAAGAACCTTACCGGGGCTTGACATGCAGCAGAATATTCGTGGAAACACGATTAGTCCCTCACGGGACTGTTGCACAGGTGCTGCATGGCTGTCGTCAGCTCGTGTCGTGAGATGTTGGGTTAAGTCCCGCAACGAGCGCAACCCTTGTCTTTAGTTGCCATCAGGTCAAGCTGGGCACTCTAGAGAGACTGCCGGTGATAAACCGGAGGAAGGTGGGGATGACGTCAAGTCATCATGGCCCTTACGTCCCGGGCTACACACGTGCTACAATGGCCGGTACAGAGGGCTGCAAACTCGCGAGAGTGAGCGAATCCCAAAAAGCCGGTCTCAGTTCGGATTGCAGTCTGCAACTCGACTGCATGAAGTCGGAATCGCTAGTAATCGCAGATCAGCAGGCTGCGGTGAATACGTTCCCGGGCCTTGTACACACCGCCCGTCAAGTCAACCGAGTCGAGTGCACCCGAAGTCGCTGTACCAACCCGCAAGGGAAGAAAGCGCCGAAGGTGTGCTTGGTGAGAGGGACTAAGTCGTAACAAGGTAGCCGTACTGGAAAGTGCGGCTGGATCACCTCCTTTCTAGGGAGCGATACTGAAGGGGTTTCTCACAAGATCCCATTCAGTCATCCCAGGTCGACATGTCTTCTCGGCTGGCTCACCACACTATTCGTAATTCTTGGTTTCCGTTTCGAACCTAATAGGCTTATCGGGCCTATAGCTCAGTTGGTCAGAGCGCACGCCTGATAAGCGTGAGGTCGATAGTTCAAATCTATCTAGGCCCACCATTTGGTTCACGGAAACGATTCCTCCAGGTTTGGGGATATAGCTCAATTGGGAGAGCACCGCCTTTGCAAGGCGGGGGTTACCGGTTCGAGCCCGGTTATCTCCACCAAAACGGGGAACGCTGGCAATAGCCAGACATGATCTTTGACAACTTGTAGGGTAAGAAGAGAGCGGTATCTTCCTTAGAATGCTGAAATGAAGATAAAGCTACTAAGGGCGCATGGCGGATGCCTTGGCGTCGGTAGGCGATGAAGGACGTGGTAAGCTGCGATAAGCTCCGGTTAGGTGCACACGACCGTTAACCCGGAGATTTCCGAATGGGGGAACCTAGTGCGGTAAAACTGCACTGAGCGTTCATGAATACATAGTGAACGCATCGCCAACGGGGTGAACTGAGCCATCTAAGTAACCCCAGGAAGAGAAGGAAACCTCGATTTCCTGAGTAGCGGCGAGCGAAAGGGAAAGAGCCCAAACCCAGCTGTATTTAAGCCAGCAAGCGTTGTACAGCGGGTGTAGCGGGACCTGTTTTGATCCGATTGCTGCGAGGGTCGGAGTGTTACAAAAGCGACGATTAGCCGAATAGTCTGGAAAGTCTAACCACAGAAGGTGCTAGTCCTGTAGGCGAAAATCGATCGCACACTCCTTGAACAGGCACCCAAGTACCATGGGACACGTGAAATCCTGTGGGAATCCGGAGGGACCATCCTCCAAGGCTAAATACTCACCGACGACCGATAGTGAACAAGTACCGTGA
>Ga0247751_1000018_pt1 | contig 9915 bp, 4 predicted proteins | sample UWRJS049202B5_FD_180718 | JGI IMG/M metagenome (GOLD analysis project Ga0247751, IMG submission 180718) | Soil microbial communities from Arlington Agricultural Research Station in Wisconsin, United States - UWRJ-S049-202B-5 | ecosystem: Environmental > Terrestrial > Soil > Agricultural land... | reverse complement strand
TGGCGTTCAAGTTCTGACCGGCCGTGGAGCTCCGCCGGGCTGGCGAACGCACGGATTGACGATGCGCTCGCGGCCCGGCGGGGACTTCCAGCCCACGGTTGACGTAAACGACCAAAGCAACATAGCCTTACCGAAGAACCAGCCCATTTCATCAACCAATACAAAATGGAAGCATTCGAACGACTCAAGATCGCGATGGCCGACCGCTACGCCGTGGTGCGTCTGCTCGGCTCAGGCGGAATGGCGGATGTCTACCTTGCGCACGACGTGCGCCACAACCGCGATGTCGCCATCAAAGTGATGCACCCGGAGCTGGCGCAAAAAGTCGGCGCCGAGCGCTTCCTGCGCGAGATCGAAACCACCGCCAAGCTGCAGCATCCGCACATCCTGCCGCTGTTCGACTCGGGACGTATCGAGGGCACGGTTTATTACGTCATGCCCTACGTCGAAGGTGAGTCGTTGCGCGCGCGTCTTCGTCGCGAATCACAGTTGCCGGTCGCCGACGCACTGCGCATCACCAACGAAGTGGCCGCGGGACTCAACTACGCGCACCGGCGCGGCATCGTCCACCGCGACATCAAGCCCGACAACGTTCTGTTCCAGGATGGACAGGCGGTGGTGACCGACTTCGGGATCGCGCTTCCGCCCAGCGCGGAAACGCCCACGCGCATGACCACCGCCGGCGTCAGCCTCGGCACTCCTTATTATATGAGTCCCGAGCAGGCAGCCGGACAGAACGTCGATGCGCGCACAGACGTCTACGCGCTTGGCATCATGCTGTACGAGATGCTGGCCGGACAGGTGCCGTTCACCGGTTCGAGCGTGCAATCGGTTTTCAACAAGGTCATGTCTGAAACTCCGCGGCCGCTCACCGAACACCGCAAATCGATCCCGCCCCATATCGAGGCCTCGGTTGCGAAAGCGCTGGAAAAACTTCCCGCCGATCGCTGGCAGAGCACGGCCGAGTTTGCGGAAGCACTGACCAAATCCGACGCCGCGTTCGTGACGCGGCGCCCCCGTTCGGGCTGGAGTGCCGTGCCCTGGCTGGTGGCGGCGCTGGCCCTCGGGTGGGCCGGCTATCAGAGCACGCGCGAGCACACCAGTGTGCCCGCGCGACCGGTTCGCTTCATGGTCGACTTCGAGCGCGGTGTGACACCGAGCTTCACACCCGTCGTGCGTTTGAGCAGCGACGGCACGCAGCTGTTCATGTCCGCCATGATCGACAGACGCGAAGAAGTGTTCCGCCAGACATTCGACAAGCTCGGTATGCAGGTGATCCAGGGCGCAGGCCAGGGCGAGCAGGGGACGGGAAACAGCCGGCCCTTCATCTCACCGGACGGAAAGTGGGTGGCGTACGCGCGCAGCAAGCGACTCTGGAAAGTCCCCGCCGAAGGCGGCACCGCCATCGAGCTCGCCACCGCGGATTGGGGCGGCGGAAGCTGGGGGCGCAACGGAAAGCTGGTTTATCCGCGCCGCTACAACACGGGACTGTGGATGGTGAGTGAAGGCGGAGGTGACGAGCGGATCTTGACCGCACCCGATTCCACGCGCGGCGAGCTGGGACACTGGTGGCCCCAGATTCTCCCCGATGGAGATCATGTCATCTTCACGGCGTACCGCACACCGATCGACAATGCCACCATCGAGGTGCTTTCCATCCGCACCGGCGAGCGCAAAGTGCTCGTGACCGGCGGTGCCTATGGCTTCTACGTCCCTTCCGGACACCTGTTGTACGCGGTGGGTGAAAGCATCCGCGCGGTTGCTTTCGATCTCGACCGGCTCGAGGTGAAGGGACAGTCGCTTCCAGTGGTCGACGATGTGGCCATGAACCTGACTGACGGCGCGGCGGCGTTCGACGTGTCCGAAAACGGAACGCTCGCGTACCTGCCGGTGGAATCGTACGTGACTGAAACCGACCTGGTGGTGGTGGACCGGCAGGGAAAGGAAACGCTGGCACTTCCCCGGCGCGATCGCTACAGCCATCCGCGTTTCTCGCCCGACGGCACGCGTCTTTCCGTCGACATTCGCTCCGCCAACTCGATGGGCGATGTGTGGGTGTTCGACATGGGACGCCTGGGCGGGACACGCATTACCGCCGAAGGCGGCCGTGATTTCGGTGCCGAGTGGACGCCCGACGGCCGCGAGCTCATCTACTGCAGCGAGCATCCGTTCTTCGATCTGTACCGTCGCGCCGCGGACGCCAGCCGTCCCGCCCAGGTCCTGCTGAGCAGCAAGATCTACGATCACTACACTGGAGGGGTCTCGCGCGATGGCAAGCTGGAGACGTTCCTCCTGTCGGTTCCCGGGAGCTCCGAGATATGGACGGTGTCATTACAGGAGGATCGCGCGGCCACGCGCTATTTCGCCAACGGTTACAACCTCGGCCACCCGGTGTTGTCGCCCGACGGACGCTGGATGGCGTACGACTCCGACGAATCGGGCCAGGGTGTCAGCGTGTTCGTGCAGTCGTTCCCCGATGCCAGTGTGAAGCGCTCGAAGATATCACCCGCGCACGGATCCGAGCCGGTGTGGACGCGCGGCGGACGCGAGATCGTTTATCGCGACGGAGACAAGGTGCTCGCCGTCGATGTCGATCCGCAGACCGGCGAGAGCGGGCCGCCGCATGTTCTGTTCGAAGGACCGTACCCGGACAACCAGGGCTGGACGCGGCCGCGCAGCTACGATGTGTCGGCCGACGGCGAACGTTTCCTGCTCACCAAACTCCCCACCGACCGGCCGCACCCGCGACTCATCGTGGCCTTGAACTGGTTCGACGAGCTGCGCGCCAGGGTTCCCCGTTAGGTTTTCCGCCGGGACGTCACTCGCTGACCAGCTGACGCCAGTCGGTGACGAGATTGAGGGACTGCGCGGCACCCGAGCTCTGCGGCACGATCACAAGCAGGCGTTTTCCGTCCGGAGCGACATCGAATCCGGTACTGATCGTCTTCCCTCCGAGCACAGTGCTGGTGGCGCCGACGACAAGTCCGTCGCCGCGCCCATCCACTTCGACGCGCATGATGTGGCCGTCGTCGGTGGTGTACAAGATGGCGCGCCCGTCGGGCATCCACAACGGTCCGCCACCCCCACCCGAAGACACCTGCCACCGACCCTGCAGCGACGGATAGCGCACAACCACCACATCACGGCGTCCGGTTTCGTCGCTTTCGTACGCGAGCCATCGTCCGTCCGGAGAAAAAACCGCACGGTCCTGATTGCCGGGGGTTGCGATCAGATCGCGAACGTCTTCGTGGCCGGACAGCGACAGCACACCGATGTCGATTCCGGTCGCGGGGCGTTGCATCTGCACAAGGATCGAGCTTCCGTCAGGAGCCGCCGGGCCGGGCCACAACGACGTCGTCTTATGTTCGACAATCTTGCGCGGCTCGCCGGATCCATCCGCTGCGCGTACGAAGATGGTGCCGAGCGCATCGCCGTAAATCACGGACTTCATGTCGGACGAGAACCACGGAAAGACGGCCGGATCCGGTCCGAACGTGAAGCGCGAACGCACACCACTTGCCACATCGATCATGGCCAGGTCGAAGCGATCCGTGCGTTCGCACACAATGAGGCGGCGTCCGTCGCGGGAGAGAGTCAGCTGCTGGGCGGGAGAGGGATCGCCGAGCTTGGCGAGCTCATGACCATTCATGTCGAACCAGGTGAGCTGGTTGGCCTCGGTGGCCACGCGCGGGTACCACACGATCGTGCCCGATGCGGAGAGATCGAAGTCGGCGGCGTACCGGTACGGATTGATCTGCACGTTCTGGGCGACTGGGGCAGGCCGTCCCATGAGCTTGAGCGCGCGCATGTCGAAGCGCTGCACCACGAGACTGTTATCGGTCAGGTACGCGATGTGATTTGCGTCGACCACGCGAACCTGTGAATCACTCTTGAACACGTGCGTGCGTTTTTTCGTATCCAGGTCGACGCATTCGATGTTGGGCGTTCCGGCGGAGCGCCCGACGGCGAACAACACGCGCTTTCCATCGGGAAGAAACACCGGCAACCGGTGCGTGACGCCGGTGGAGTCGAGCGTGGTGATGGGTTCGGCGACACCGCCCGTGGCCGGCACGCGTTTCAAGCCGTCGAGCGGATCGGGCGAGAACACGATGGTACCGTCCGGTCCCCACGCGCCACCGCGTCCGTCGCCCGCGTCACAGATGGTCTGCACGAGTCCACCGTCCGCGGCCACGCGCTTGAGCTTGTGGTCGGCGAAGAACCCAATGTTGCGTCCGTCAGGCGACCAGAACGCGTACGACGCACCGTCGGTTCCATCGATGCGCGTCGCATCGGGACGATCCAACCGGCGCACCCACAGCCGCTGTACCTCATCTTTGGCACTGGCGGTGACGGCGAGCGTGCGGCCGTCGGGAGAAAGTGTGAATGCGATGTCATCAAGGTCGAGCTGCATTCCATCGGGAAAATTCAGCATGGCCCTCACCATGGGCGGTGCCTTGGGTGTATTCATCCTCTGCCCGGCGGCAACGCCGATCGCGACGGCTGCAAGCGCGATCAGCGCGATCGACCACACCGGCATTCCGCGACGCGTTGCGGCGCCGGGTGCTGCGATGGTCGCACCCACCGTGTCCGGCTTGCCGGCGATTTCCTCTTCGAGACGGATGCGCGCATCCCCGATGTCGCGCAGGCGCTGCTTTGGATCTTTGACAAGACAACGCCGCAACACGTCGCGCACGCGCGTCGGCGTCGACGCGGGCAGCGCATTCCAATCGGGTTCGTCCTTGATTACCGACGCCAGCGTCTCCGACACGGTCTCGCCCAGAAACGCCTGCTTCCCGGTCAGCATCTCAAACACAACGGATCCGAAGGCCCAGATGTCAGCGCGGCGGTCGACTACTTTTCCCTTGGCCTGCTCCGGTGACATGTACGCGGCGGTGCCGAGAATCACGCCCAGGCGCGTCGATGCCGCGGTGAGCGTGGGAGACTTGGAGAGATCGGAGCCGCTCCCGCTGGGATCGTCCGAGAGCGCCTTGGCGAGACCGAAGTCGAGCACCTTCACGGCGCCGTCAGACGTGAGCTTGACGTTGGCCGGCTTCAAGTCGCGGTGAATGATGGCGCGCTCGTGCGCGTACTCGAGCGCTTCCGCGATCTGCTTTGCAACCGGGAGCGCTTCATCCGTGGAGAGCGCGGCCTTCGCAATTCTGTCCGCGAGCGTCTGCCCCTCCACCAGCTCCATCACCAGCGCGCGCGATCCGTCAATCTCTTCGATGCCGAAGATGGCCGCAATGTTCGCGTGCGAGAGCGACGCCAGGAGTTTCGCTTCGCGCTCGAAGCGCGCCATGCGCTCGGGGTCGCGCGCAAACTCCGCGGGCAGGACCTTGATCGCCACGTCGCGGCCCAGTCGCGAGTCGCTGGCACGATACACCTCACCCATGCCCCCCGCCCCGATCTGCGCCGTTACGCGGTAGTGCGCGATGGATTTTCCGACCCACGATGTCATTGAGAAATCCCTTTCTTCTCCAGATTCTCGAGCTGTCTGTCGAAATCGAGCACGACGTCGATGCGGCGGCGCGCAAACTCCGGCCGCGCGATGCGTGTCATGAGGAAGCGTGACCCGTCGGGAGTAATGTCGTATGGGCGCACATCCGCTTCGGTGCCGCGCCCCGGCGGCAGGTCGAAGAGCTTGCGCGGCCGCCCGAACGTGATCGACTTGCCGGCAGCGTCGTAATTCGCAGCCATCAGCGAATTCTGTGAGATCCAGTAAAGTTCCTTGCGCGCCGGCGACCACAGCGGCATGGACCCGCCGCCTGAGGATACCTGGATCTTGTTCGACCCGGGCGGAAACGTGCGCACACATATTTCCACGCTGCCGCCGCCGCGGAGCGCGTACGCCATCCACGCGCCGTCGGGAGAAATCGTGGCGTCGCGCTGGTCTCCTGGTTCGCTCTGCAGAACCTCGGGCGTGCCGCCGGCGAGTGGCACCTGCATGAGATCCGCCTGCGCGTTACCCCACGGGCTGAACAGCACCAGACGTCCATCGGGCGTGACCGTTGACATGACAATCGGTTCTTTGCGACTACAGATGAGCTGCGGCCCGGCGTCGCTGTCCAGGAGGAGACGCACCAGGTTGAAGGTCGGATTCTCGTTCTGATACACGATGCTGCGCCCGTCGGGCGTCCAGTACGCAACCAGCGACTTGCCGTCGAAGGTGAGCCGCGTGAGTGTTTCGCGCCCGATGTCGTAGCGCCAGATGTCGCCGTTGCCGTAGGTCGGTCCGACGGTGACAATGATCTCCTTCCCGTCCGGCGAGATGCGTGGCGCGTTGTACTCGCGCGGCGGCGCCGGGAGCGCCGATGTGACGCCCTCGTACGAGACCCAGACCATCTCACCCTGCTCCGAACCCTCGACGCGGGGAACGAAAACGAGCGTTCCATTCTTCGACAGCGCGAAATGAACCGCGCCGCTCGACGGCTCGCGATCGATGTGATCCAGCACAGGAACGGCTGGACCGGTCACCTTCGGGGGATCGGAATCCATGGGGGCAGCGAGAATCGCTCCCTGCCGCGAGTACACCAGATAGCCGGGTGCACAGTAGCGCGCCATCGACGCGCCCTTGAGCAGCTCGCGGCGCTCACCGCTCGTCACGTTGGCGGCCACAATCGTCGCGTCTTCATAGTTGCCCGGACTTTGCGAGCTGCCGACCGTGAACAGCACCCAATCGCCGCCGGGGATTTCATCCGGCCAGCGATGCGTACGCTCCGACTTTGTCGTATCGAGGGATGTGACCGCCTGAAGTGTTCCTCCCGCCGATGGGACGCGCATGAGTGGAAGCGTGGCGTGCGTGGCCGCGAGAATCGAACCGTCGTCCAGCCACACCGCCCCGCGATCCGCACCCACGTCGCAGATGTCGAAGACGGGACCGCCGTTCACCGAAACCTTGCGCATCTTGGAGTTGGAGAAGAACCCAACCCACTTGCCGTCGGGCGAGAGGAACGGCGAGTGCGCGTCCTCGGTTCCTGCCAGCACGGTGGGTTCGCCATCGCCCATGCGGCGCACGTACAACCGCAGCACGCCGTCGCGACGCGCGCCGTACACAATGGTGCGGCCGTCACGCGAGATATCGACGAGGAGGTTTTCGGCGCCGCCTTCGAGAATATCCGTGGGAGGCAAGGCGACCGAGAGGTGTGTCTGCTCGCTACGCTCGGGCGTCTCTCCCGCTTTGTCTATTACCGAGAGAATGATAATGAACAGCATTGCCGCCAGCATGTACCAGGGCCAACGTCCGCGACGTTCTCGTTTCGGTCGTTTCTCTTGTTTCGCGGCTGGCGCCGCGATCACCGGGTCCGAGTGCGGCCGCGCCATCACATCTTCGACCGCAATGCGGATTTCCCCCGCGTCGCGCAGGCGGCGCTGCGGATCTTTTTCCAGACAGCGGCGCAGGAGCTCACGAATGCGCACGGGTGTCTCGGCGGGAATCAATGACCAGTCGGGATCACGCGTCACGACCGCAGCGAGCACATCGGTGACGGTCTCGCCATCAAACGCTTTGCGGCCGGTGAGCATTTCATACAGCACGCAACCGAAGGCCCAGATATCGGTGCGACGATCGATCGATTTCCCGCGCGCCTGCTCGGGCGACATGTAGGCGGCGGTGCCGAGAATCATCCCCGCCGCTGTGTGTCCGGACGCCAGCGTGGGCGATTTCGACAGGTCGGAGCTGGAGACGCCGCTCGACGCCACGTCGAGCGCCTTGGCAAGGCCGAAGTCGAGCACTTCGACCTTGTTGTCGTCGGTAACCGTGACATTGGCGGGCTTCAGATCGCGGTGCACGACACCGCTCTCGTGCGCGCACTCGATCGCTTCGGCGATCTGGCGCGCAATCACGAGGACTTCATCGGTTGGAAGCGGTCCTCTTGCAATGCGGGCCGCCAGACTCTCACCGTGCGCAAACTCCATCACCAGGAAGCGCACGTCGTCGATATGGTGCACCGAGTGCACGGTGGTGATGTTGGCGTGATTGAGCGACGCGAGCACTTTGGCCTCGCGGTCGAAGCGCGCCGAACGGTCGGGATCATTGATGAAGACGTCGGGGAGAACTTTGATGGCAACCTGGCGGTCGAGCGTGGTATCGACGGCGCGCCACACCACACCCATGCCGCCTTCGCCGACCTTGTCGACAAGACGGTAATGAAGAAGCAGTGTGCCGGGCTCGAGCTGCAACGCGCGGGTTACTTCCAGCCCTTGCGCCGCCGCAACGACGTGATGTGCGCGGTATGATGCGCGCCGTGCCACTTGTACAGGAACACGACCTTGGCCACCGACATGGTCCCGTTTTCCGGATGATCGAGCGTGCGCTCAAAGGCACTCTCCGACAACGAGCGCAGGAACTGCACCCAGCGCACGTGCAGGTTCTCGAGCAGTGCCAGCGACGGAGCAATCGGCGCTTTGTGCGCGTCCGCAAACTTGACCCAGTCGTCCTGGTTGTAGGCGGTGATGCGCGGGTGATTTTCCGCCACCGCGAGCTTCGTGCGAATGTAGGCGTTCATGTGGCTGTCGGGCACGTGGTGCACCACCTGCCGCACGGTCCAGCCGCCGTCGCGATAGGGCGTGTCGAGCTGCTCATCCGAGAGGCCGGCCACCGCTGCACGCATTTCTTTCGGACACTCGGCAATCCGGTCGATCGCGCTGTGCAGGTCCGCGAGCGTGTACGACGCCGGCATCTTGAAGTCCCCAATGGGATAACGAAGGTCTTCCATGGGCGCGACGATAACACACCGCGCGAGCGCCCGAAAAGGTCGCTCACGGCCGCGGTTTGCGCACGCGGGTTGGCGTGATACATTAGAGCGCATGATCTCGACCGCGCGACCTTCCGAGCCCGTCCGCATGGTATATGCCCGCGCCGACGGCACCATTCTCGACCACCCGGGACTCACCCTGGGCGGTGTGGGCGGGGCCGGGCCGCGCCCGGTGCGCGGGGACGAGCTCATTCCTCTGCCGCGTGGCAGTGATCTCTTTCTCCTGCCGGGACGGCGGCCGATCGGTTTCGAACATGACCGCCCGGTGGAATGGGACGGCGAGGGCGAAGACGTGTGCGCGGTGGCCGCGTTTCTCGCCCCGGCATGGACCATGTTCCTGCACCCCGCGTATCGCGCGCTGCCCGATGCCCCCAAGCTGCCGCTCTTCGCGTACTCGGCGGTGGGTTTCGCGGACGATCAATTCTGGGCCACGGGATTGCGCGTCGATGAAGACATTCGCCAGGATCCGTGGCGCTTCGACATCGATCGCATCACGAAGCAGGTGACAAATCGCGTCGACGAGATGGGATCGAATCTCGTGGTGCAGCAGCTCAAGCACTGCGCCCTCGATTACGGTTGTCGCGCGGCGCAGAATTTTTTCCTCGGCCGGCACGAAGCACCCATTCCCACCAGCGTCGCCTGCAACTCGAAGTGCATCGGTTGCATCTCGCTCCAGCCCGACGGTGAATTTCGCGCCAGCCACGACCGCATCCGTCGTCCGCCCACGCCCGATGAGATTGCAGACATGGCGGTGGGACACATCGAGCGCGTCCCGCAGGCCGTGGTGAGCTTCGGTCAGGGCTGCGAAGGCGAGCCGCTCCTGGGCCGCGATCTCCTGCCGCTCGCGACACGCGCCATTCGCGCCCGCACGCGAGAGGGCACCGTCAACGTGAATACCAATGGAAGTCTGCCCGCGGTGGTGGAAGCGATGTGCCGCGAAGGACTGGATGCAATTCGCGTATCCATGAACAGTGCGCGCACCGACGTCTACGAGACTTACTACCGTCCCAAGAAGTACACCTTCGACGATGTGCGCGAGACGCTGCGCGTCATGAAGCGCTACGACCGCTACCGCTCCATCAACTATCTCGTGTATCCCGGTCTCACCGATACCGAAGAAGAGCTCGCGGCCATTTCAGATTTTGTGGAGGACGCGCAGTTG
>Ga0247751_1000016_pt1 | contig 10743 bp, 8 predicted proteins | sample UWRJS049202B5_FD_180718 | JGI IMG/M metagenome (GOLD analysis project Ga0247751, IMG submission 180718) | Soil microbial communities from Arlington Agricultural Research Station in Wisconsin, United States - UWRJ-S049-202B-5 | ecosystem: Environmental > Terrestrial > Soil > Agricultural land... | reverse complement strand
TTGATATCAATCATTCTCCCCATTGACCCATATCATTCACCTTCAGCTGCCTATGCTTTATCCTTGTTACTCCCATAATGAAGGCACACGAAAAAAGATAAGACCATACTGATCCTCTCTCTCCCATTAGCAATAATGGTTGTCTATGTGAGTAGCGTAGGCTTATTTACTCCAGGCTTTTATCACCTGGAATCGGTCAATTGGCAGGCACAATCGATAGGACAGGACATCATGGATCTCTTCCTGGTCACTCCGGTGTTATTGATTAGTGCCGCCTTGGCCTATGCGGGCGGCCGACCGGCGAAATTTATCTGGGCCGGCACCCTGCTCTATTTGATCTACACCTTCGTGATCTATTGTTTTGATGTCCATTTCAATACCTTATTTTATTTCTATTGCCTTTGCCTGGGCCTGAGCTTTTATGCACTGGTATATTTCCTGTATAGTGAAATCACTACCCCGAACAAAGAAATCAATAAGCTTTCCAATACCCCCAGGACAATCGGTGTTTATTTAATAGCTGTCTCGGTAGTCTTCAATGCCCTTTGGCTGACCGACGTGGTGACCGCCATCTTATATGATACTTTGCCAAAGGGACTCCTTGATGCAAACCTTCCTACCAACCCTGTACAGGTTATTGACCTGGCTATCATTCTCCCGGCGCTTGCGGGTACGGGCATATTGCTTTTCCGTGGTAACAGGATCGGCTTTCTACTCGCTCCTATGTTGCTCGTTTTCACATTGCTGATGAACCTTACTATCGCAGGATTAAATATCGTAATGCTGTCCCGGGGACTGGAATTCAACCGGATCATCACGATGGTAATGCTTGGCTTAGCAGTCTTCAATTTCATCCTGCTGCTTTCCTATTGGCGAGTAAAAAGTCAAAACCCATCTATCGTCCGTGCTGCTTAACGCTTAGTCAATGGTTTTAACGCCCTCTTAGGGGGCTTGAAGATGATGTAGGATTCTCCGGCATGTTCGATTCACTATCTAGTCGCTATACAAAGTATAGTACTTTTGATCTGGCTCATGGTACAATTGCTCATCATTAAGGTTACATTTATTCTTCAATTGGTCTTGAAAACAAAAAGAATTCGAATACCACATGACCTGGGTAAAAATCAATCGCTTTCTCATGATTCAATAAGTTCAATACAGAATAACTGAGCTATCGGATAGCCATGACAGACGCTTTGCTAATTTCTCTTGTATTGCTGTTGCCTATAGCGGGTATGATTTTAATCTCCATACTGCCTGCTGCGATCAGGGCTAAAGCCAATTTTGTATTTGTGGTAGCCCTGGCGGTAGCCACTTCTTTTCCAGCCATCCGGGTGTTGACTGGCCATGCTGTCCATATTGTCCTTCATCAAAGTGTTGTATTCGGAAACATCTCTCTCCATGTGGATCGCCTCTCTGCCTGGTTTATCCTGATCATCAATTTAACCTGCATCCATGGGGCCTTTTTTGGGATAGGTTACATGAATCAATATAAAGAGCAGCGCACCAGCCTTTCGATGCACTGGGTACTATTCCTGTTGTTCCAGTCTTCGATGCTATGGGTTTGCATGGTGCAAAATGGACTGGTTTTTCTCATCGTATGGGAGCTGATGTCTATTTCCTCTTTTTTACTGGTCATCTTTGAGCATCAAAATAAATCAACCCTGCAAGCGGGTTTGAATTATTTTATTCAAATGCACCTTGGGGTGATGCTTCTCACGGCCGCTTTTATATGGGTTTATTTTTCAGAAGGTTCATTCGAATTTTCTGCTATTGAACATTTCTTTTCCACCCAACCGAACCTTTGGCTGTTCCTGTTATTTTTTACCGGGTTTGGTATTAAAGCGGGCTTTATTCCTTTGCATTCCTGGTTGCCACAGGCACATCCGGCTGCTCCAGCTCATATTTCAGGAGTGATGTCCGGAGTCATTGTCAAACTGGGGATCTATGGAATATTCAGGATGCTTTTTTTCCTGCATCGGGACTATATGCTCCTTGGGGAAATCATTATTCTTCTTTCCGTCCTGACAGGATTGTATGGCATCCTAAATGCAGCTGTACACCGGGATTATAAAAAAATGCTAGCCTATTGCACAATAGAAAATATAGGCATTATCGGCATTGGAATCGGTCTTGGGCTCATGGGAATGGGCAATGGCAATAAATTATTGATGGTGCTTGGATTTGCCGGAGCCTTGTTACATACCTTAAATCATTCCTTATTTAAATCACTTCTCTTTTTCACGGCCGGTTCGGTGTATTATCAAACGCACACACGCGACATGGAGAAACTTGGCGGTTTGATCCACACCATGCCAAAAACAGCCATTTTATTCCTGATCGGCGGATTAGCAATAGGAGGTCTGCCTCCATTCAATGGATTCGTTTCAGAGTTTTTACTCTTCAGCGGCATCATCGCCGGCATTCAATCCATCAGTATAGATTACATGACTCCATTAGTCATTGCCCTGGGAGGGCTTGCCATAATTGGGTGTGTTTCGATGCTCACGTTTACCAAAAGTTTTGGAACGATATTCCTGGGCAGTCCACGTACACCTTTACACCACACTCCGCAGGAAGTTGGATTAGGAATGCGGCTGTCCCAATATTTCATCATCCTCCTCATGATTTCTATAGGACTTTTCCCCCAATTTTATTTTTCTGTGGTCAGTGAAATTGTCATCCAAGGTATCCCCCTTCTTTCCTCAGAACGTGATTGGATGCCCACCTCTTTAATCAACAGTCTGTCCTCCATTGGAAGATATGCTATGCTATTTATGCTGGTGTCAGGGTTCGTCTATGCTATCAGAAAAAGTGTTACGCGCCAACATGCCGTCACCAATTCATGGACCTGGGGGTGCGGGTATATGGCACCCTCATCCAAGATGGAGTACACCGGAAAATCCTATTCCAAATCACTGGGCAAACTGTTGAGTTTTGCTGTACTGGAACAAAAAAAATACCAGGAGATTTCAGGCCAGGAAATATTCCCTTCCGCCCGCAAATATTCCTCGCACTACAATGACTTTTTCGTGTCGAAAGTGATTGATGTCATTGTCGACCGGATGTTGCATTCATTGAATTATTTCCAGTTTATTCAGAATGGCAAACTCCAGCTCTACATATTATATGGTGTTTTTTTTATTGTCCTGGTGTTTTTAGGTACTATTTTTAAGTTTATCTGATGAGCCTCATCACAGAGTTCATATTAATTGTTGTGGTAGCCTTGATACTGATCCCTTGGATGGGAGTCAGATGGAAAGGTAGAATTACCGTGACGATCGTATGTATACTCGCCTTGTTGAGCAGCAGCATTGCTGTACAAACCTTCATCGGAACTCCATTTGAGTATACTTACCAGGGTTCATTGATTACCGGTCCGATTCCGGTGCGGATAGATACGTTATCCGGATGGTTTATCCTGATTATCAATTTCACCTTTATCACCGGTGCTTTTTATGGCCTCCAATACATGAAAGCCTACCAGGAACAAAAAGCCAATCTATCCCTGCATTGGATCAGCTTGATATTGGTGCAAGCCAGCTTAATCAGCATTTGTGCCCTTCAAAACTTTTTCGCTTTCCTCACGGCCTGGGAAATCATGGCCCTGTCCTCCTTCATTCTCATCATTTTCGAATATCAAAAACGGGAGACTTTAAATGCCGGCATCAACTTTTTAATCCAGTCCCATATCTGCATTTTGTTTCTGACTTTGGGTTTTATCTGGGTATCCGTGAAGATGAATAATTATGATTTTACGGCGCTGACTGCTTTTTCCAAATCATATTCGTTGTTGGCCAGTGTCCTCTTGTTTCTTTGCTTCTTTTTTGGATTTGCCATTAAAGCCGGGTTTGTCCCTTTCCACACCTGGCTCCCATATGCTCACCCGGTGGCACCTGCTCATATTTCCGGTATCATGTCCGGCGTCATTATTAAAATCGGCATCTATGGCATCTTGCGGATGTTGCTTTTGATTAAAACCGATTACCTCATCCTCGGGTACATCATTTTATTTATATCTATTCTGTCCGGGCTCTATGGCGTGATGCTGGCTATTATTCAACATAACCTTAAAAGATTGCTGGCTTATCACAGCATTGAAAACATCGGGATCATTGGAATGGGTATCGGCCTCGGATGCATTGGAATGGGAAAAGGAAACCAGCTTTTAACCCTTCTTGGTTTTGCCGGTGCATTACTGCACACGTTGAATCATTCCCTTTTTAAATCCGTCTTATTTTACGGTGCCGGAAATGTTTACCAGGCTACCCACAACACCGATATTGAAAGAATGGGTGGCTTAGGTAAAAGCATGCCTCAAACAGCGTTTATATTTCTTATTGCCTCACTGGCCATCTGTGGACTGCCTCCCTTTAATGGATTTGTGTCCGAATTCCTTATATATAATGGAATGTTTACCGGCTTACACAGCTCCGATAAGGTGTTATTGAATGCTATTGTTTGTGGCTTGTTTGGGTTGGGCCTTATTGGTGGTTTGGCCATGCTGTGCTTCACCAAAGCCTTTGGCACTATTTTCCTGGGGACGTCTCGACATCATTTAAGCCATACTCCACATGAAGCGGCATATGGTCAATTGATTCCCCTGTACGCCGGGTTGATATTGATGCTGGCCATCGGATTATATCCGCAATATTTTGTTGCCGCCCTGTCAAAACCATTGAATTTATTTCTCCATGCTGCCGGCAATGCATTGGTCATCGAGCAACTTCCTTTTGCCGGGACACTTTCCATGATCGGATGGTGTGCGTTGCTGTTTTTAGGGTTGACCGGATGCATTTATTTTCTCAGGTATCGAATCACTATTCATAAACCGCAATACATGGATGCCACCTGGGGTTGCGGGTATGCTGCTCCAACCGGTAAAATGCAATATACCGCCAGTTCATTCACCAGGGCTTACCGCAAGTTAGCAGAGCCCTTTCTTTCCATACGTAAAAAGAAAACAGATGTATCAGGAATATTCCCTGTTCATGGTGGCCAGGAAACACAACCATATGATAAAATTGAAGAATGGATGATTGATATTCCGCTCAATATGCTGAAATCATTTATTGGCAAGTTTACTTTCCTGCAGAATGGTAATCTGCAGTTTTATATACTGTATGGAATGGTCTTTATCACGCTTGTCCTGGGCATTCCCTATGTATTCGAATACATACACTCCTTAATTAAGTTTCTAAACACATTATAAGGAATGATCAACTTCATATTAATCATATTAGCCAGTCTCTTTTTTACGGGCATTATCATCCGGACCAAGAGTATCACTTCCGGCCGCAAGGGCCCTGGTATTTTTCAGCCGTTAAAAGATATCATCCGGTTGTTGAAAAAAGGAGCTGTGTATAGCAAGACCACCAGTTTTATTTTCCAGATTGCCCCCAGCATTTACTTTGCTTCCGTGATCACGGCCATCATGGTGATCCCGTTGGGGAATTACAAAGGCCTTATTTCTTTTGAAGGTGACTTTGTATTCTTCGCCTATATATTAGGGATTGGAAAATTTTTCAATATTATTTCTGCTCTCGATACGGGTAGCAGCTTTGAGGGTATGGGCGCGAGCCGGGAAGCCTTATTTTCCATGTTTGCGGAACCCGCTTTTTTTATCCTGATGGGATCATTGGCCTTGCTCACCGGCCATTCTTCTTTCCAACAGATTTTTAGCTCCCTGCACTTCGGATCCTCCATCTCCTATATTCTCGGGATCATGGCCACTTTTGTCCTGACTATCATTACCATGGTGGAAAACAGCCGTATGCCATTTGATGATCCGAAGACGCACCTTGAACTGACCATGGTACATGAAGTGATGATACTCGACAACAGTGGTTTTGACCTGGGCTTGATTTTATACACCAGCAGTTTGAAATTCGCCATGTACGGATCCCTGATCGCTAATCTTTTTATGGGCGATTTTCCATTATACCTGACCATTCCCATCTTTTTCGGTATGCAGATTTTATTTGCCATGGCCATTGGATTACTGGAATCCTTTACGGCCAGGTTCCGGATGAATCACAATGCTCAATATATCCTGGCTTTATCCTCAGTTTCCTTATTGATCTTCCTGGGGGTATTATTGATCTTAGGACAGTTTAATTAATGACAACAACACGCTGACGCATCATGACCAATGTTTTATTGCTAATGTTTACCATCTCGCTGCTCTACCTGGGCATCGCTCACCGGTTGCTGACCTATATCAAGATACTGGCAGTTCAGGGGATTTTACTTTTTGGCATCGCCTTCATCGAACTCATTCAAATCAATGCGGTTAACCTGGCTTTAATTCTTTTAGAGACCATCGTGTTTAAGACCATTGCCATACCCTTGTTCCTGCAATATGTCATGAAGCGAAACAGGATCACCCGGGATGCGGAACCTTTTTTACCGAATTTCATATCCCTCATCATCATCACGCTCATCATTATCACCACGTTTATTTTGTCCAATACCATCGCGGATTCCCGGATCAGCAAGATTTTTTTTGTGGTCGCGCTGTCCACCCTGTTTACCGGCTTGTACATCATCGTCACCCGGCATAAAATCATCACGCACGTCATGGGATACTTGATCATCGAAAACGGGGTCTTTATTTTATCTCTCGCGGTCGGCAATGAAATGCCGGTCCTGGTCAACCTGGGAATCCTCCTCGATATTTTCGCGAGTGTTTTCCTGCTGGGAATATTTGTCAACCGGATTGGCGATGAATTAAAAGACGTGGATGTGGATCAATTAAAAAGCCTCAAAGATTAACGACTAACCAAAACAAGCATGACAGGAATATATCTAGCGGGTGCATTGAGTTTGGCGGCATTCGTATTTCTGAACAGAAGCAGAATTGTCAATTACGTGTTGGTCATCGCCTTCCTGGTCTTGCAGGTTGGATTCACGGTTCACATCTACACCCATTTCAATCAAACGGAATTACATTATTTCACGGCTGATGGTTTGGGTATTTTGTTGTTAGTCACCCTAACTATTATCAGTATCCCGGCAGTGTACCATAGTTATGTGTATTTGGGTAGCAAGCAGGATAATCCAAAGCATACGGCGATTTATTTCGGCTCCGTAATTATTTTATTAATGGCCTTGAGCGCGGCGTACCTCTCCAATCATATTGCCGTCACCTGGATATTTGTGGAGCTGACTACGCTTAGTGCCTCCGCCCTGATCTATCACCGGCGAAATAACCGGTCACTGGAAGGCACGTGGAAATATGTTTTTGTTTGCGCCATCAGCATTACTTTGGTATTTATCGGCATATTGTTCCTGAGTTTTTCTTTACCCCAGGCCGGGACGGAGGACCTTTCCTTTAGGCACCTAATCAATAAAGGACATGCGTTGAATATCTTTTGGCTGCGGCTGGCCTTCATTTTTATTTTCACAGGATTTACGGCCAAGTTCGGTTTGGTGCCAATGTATACTGCAGGTATCGACGCCAAGGACAAAGCCCCTTCACCTGCGGGTGCGTTGTTGTCAAGCGTCCTGATGAATGTTGGTTTTGTTGGCATTTTTCGGTTCTATACCGTGGCCGCGAATACTCCTATTCATGCCTGGGCTAATCATGTGATGCTGATAGCGGCCATCCTGTCCATTTTCGTAGCCACTGTATATATGTCCAGGGTGAAAAATATCAAACGCATGTTTGCCTATTCCAGCATTGAACATGCCGGGATCATTATTTTGGGACTGGTGGCCGGCGGAGTAGGCTATTACGCGGCTGTATTGCACATCATCCTCCACTCCTTTGTCAAATCAAGTCTTTTCTTCCAGCAGGGTCAGATCTACCGGATTTATAAAAGCAAAAGCATTTATGATGTTGGCCATTATTTTAAATATAATCAAGCTGGTGCCATCGTGATGTTGCTGGCATTCTTTTTTTCCTCGGCCATGCCCCCTTCCGGGTTATTTATCAGTGAATTTATGATCTTCCGTGCTTTATTCGAAGCGGATTATTTGTGGCTCCTGGTCGTCGTGATGATTTTATTGACCATCATCATCTGGGCATTTGGCAAAAATGTATTTAAACTCCTCTTTACCCCCGCAGTGGAATTTAAAGAGGATGCCATTGAAAAAATAAACCCGGCGGAATCCCTGTCGCAATATATCTTTTTGGGACTGGTCGTTTATCTCGGACTCAATCCACCTCAGCAATTTGTCTCCCTGATCCAGGACGCCATTCAAAACCTCGCGCATTGATATGAGCTACATCAGTATAAGAAATAACGAAACCATTCCTGTTTCTTCCATCCCTGAACTGGATTATCCCGGTTTTTTGGAATTAAACGTCCTGACTTTACACCAGGGTCCGGGGGCTCATTGTGTGAATTATTTCGGATACCCCCATACCGGAAAAATCAAATTGATTTGTTGTATGGCCCAGGATGAAGATCATTCCATCAATATCTCCTCCTGTATCATTGATCCGGAACATCCCTTACCTTCTTTTACCAAACACAGCTTAATATTTGAACGGTTCGAAAGGGAATTGCATGAAAATTTCGGGATACGCTATACCGATCACCCATGGTTGAAACCGGTTCGTTTTCCATTTAACAGGGCTGACAAAAATAGCTCCGTCGCAGACTATCCTTTTTTCACTATTGAAAGTGAAGAATTACACGAAGTTGGTGTCGGCCCCATTCATGCCGGTGTTATAGAACCGGGGCATTTCCGTTTTATCTGCAATGGAGAGCAAATTCTGCACCTTGAAATTCAATTAGGTTATCAGCACAGGGGAATTGAGTCATTATTTTTAGAAAAAAAGAAAATACTGCAGCGTATCACCCTCGCCGAAAATATTGCCGGTGATTCCGTGGCCGGGCATACAGTCGCCTTTGTCAATCTTTGGGAAAGCCTGTGCGGGTTTCAGCCGGGAAGGGACCTGCAATTTTCCAGGACGCTTGCGCTTGAACTGGAACGAATTGCGATTCACACCGGCGATTTAAGTGCCATGTGCACGGATGTGGGATATCAATTGGGAAACGCTGTGTTTGGAAGGTTAAGAACCCCGCTCATCAATTATTTTCAAATATGGTGTGGCAATCGGCTAGCGAAAGGGTTGATTCGTCCCGGGTACAACCACTTCCCATTTTCACAAAACTTGGCGGATGAATTGAACCAGGTACTGAACGATTACGAAAAGGATTTTGAAGAAATGACCAAAGAACTGTTCAGCCTGCCCAGCGCATTAGCCAGGTTTGACAAAACCGGTGTAGTGACGGCAGAACAGGCTGAAAGTATAGGAACAGTTGGCATGACGGCGAGGATGACCGGTATTAAAAAGGATATTCGTTTATCTCATCCTCATGATCTTTATCCCGACCTATCTCATCAGCCGGTCATCAGTAATAAGGGAGATGTTTATGCAAGGGCCCGCCTGCGCAAAAAAGAAATTGATCAATCCATTGGGCACATCAGGGGACTGACCAAAAACCTGCCACATGCCAAACATCATAAAGGTCATTATACTTCCCCTTCACCACATTGTTTTTCAATCTCCCTGGTCGAGGGATGGAGAGGGGAAGTCTGTCATTGCGCCATCACCGGCCATAACGGAGAATTGATGGCTTATAAAATCAAAGATCCTTCTTTCCACAATTGGCTGGCCCTGGCACTGGCTGTGCGGAATAATGAAATTTCGGATTTCCCGATTTCGAATAAAAGTTTTGATCTGTCATATTGTGGTCATGATTTATAAAAAAAAAATTAAAGCGCAAAAGAAATGATCAATAATCTTAAAATTTGGCTTCACCAGGGCAAGCAATACATACCAGATGTGACGAGTGCCAAAGTGCCTGGAATTTTCCGGGGAAGACCTGTGATCAGTACCGAACGGATAGATCAAACTGCATTGACGGAACTTTGTCCGACGAATGCCATTTCAAATAATCCGGTTTCAATTGATTTAGGAAAATGTACCTTTTGCGGCGAATGCGCCTTTGCTTTTCCGAATAAGATAAAATTTACTACCGATTTTAAATTAGCCACTAATGATCCTAAAAGATTGATCATCGAAGAAGGACAGGAAGGAAACATTGAATTGGATCCTGCCTTGATCAGAAAAGAAATCAGTAAGTATTTTAAAAGCTCATTGAAATTGAGGCAGGTATCCGCCGGTGGAGATAATAGTTGCGAGCTGGAACTGAATGCTTGTGGTAATGTCAATTTTGATATGGGTCGATTCGGGATCGAGTTTGTGGCTTCCCCCCGTCATGCCGACGGGATTGTCATCACGGGCCCTATCACAGAAAATATGGCAGAGCCATTACAAATCTGCTATGATGCCATCCCTGATCCCAAGATTATTATCCTGGCAGGTACCGATGCTATCAGTGGCGGTATATTCGAAGGAAGTCCTGCATTGAACAGAAGTTTTTTATCCCGGTATAAAATTGATTTATATGTCCCTGGCAACCCGATTCATCCGCTGACGTTTATCAATGGTGTGCTGGAGCTAATTAAGAAAAGAAAGTGATAAGATCAATTAAGACTGATCACTCCTCCGGATGTGGAGACGATAGAAATTCACTAATTTTCTATTAAGCGAGCTATGGTTCATAAAATTCAATTGCCAAAAGAACTGATCGGCCTCACCGATGACCAGGCAATTGAAGCGCGAAAAATCCATGGACCGAATGTTTCGCAAAAAACGAACAATTACACGGGTTGGAAAATTTTACTGAGCCTGTTAAAAGAGCCCATGCTCATCCTGCTCATCGG
>Ga0247751_1000013_pt1 | contig 12262 bp, 14 predicted proteins | sample UWRJS049202B5_FD_180718 | JGI IMG/M metagenome (GOLD analysis project Ga0247751, IMG submission 180718) | Soil microbial communities from Arlington Agricultural Research Station in Wisconsin, United States - UWRJ-S049-202B-5 | ecosystem: Environmental > Terrestrial > Soil > Agricultural land... | reverse complement strand
CGAGAAAGAAAGCCGTGCCGAACGGCGAAGAAAAGAAGGTGCGCAAACCGGCTCAGGGCGGCAAGTCGCGCGGAAAACGCAAGTTGACGGATGATCAAGTCTTGGCTATTGTCGCCGCATACAACGCGGGCGGCGTCACCATGACCAATCTCGGCAAGCAGTTCGAGGTCAGCGCGCCCACCATTTCCTCCATCGTCAACGGCCGAACCTATGCTTGGCTGACCAAGATCAGCCCCGCCGCTCCGGCCGAGATCGCTGCGGCAGCCTAATGCCCGCCGGCTTCTTGGTTGCAAGGGGCTGGAAGCGCTGGGTTCTCCTCCGCCTCGGGGCGGCGGCGCTGACCATGCCCTGGCGCCGCGTCTATGTTCTTGGCGAATGGGCCAGCCACGACGGTCTCATCGCACATGAGCGCGTCCACCTCGATCAGATCGAGCGCGACGGCCCCGTCAAGTTCACCATCCTCTATCTCTGGTGGCTCGTCCGTTATGGCTACGAGCGAAATCCCTACGAGGAAGAGGCCTACGCCAAAGCCCCTATCGACTAAGGAGCCATCACGATGGCAGGCAAGCCCAAAATGCCCAAGCCGCAGCCGGTCACCCGCATGCCGGTTCCCGATGACGAAGCTGCGCTCGCTGCGAAAAAGCGGGCGCAGAATGCGTTGATGGCCCAGCGCGGCCGCGAATCCACCGACCTCACCGGCGGCGGCGACGGAACCTCCTACCTGGGAAGGTGAGCCTCCATTGGCCCGCTCCTATAAAGACGCGCGCGCGAAAGAGCTGCTGGACCTCGGCAATCACCTCTTCGACAAGCGCAAGCCCAAAGACAGCCTCGACCAGGAAATCGCCTGGAACTTCTGCCCTGACCTTGCCGAGTTCCAATCACCTCTGGAGCTTGGCGAGGACTGGGCGGCTGACCGTATGGACGGCTATCCCGAGCAGGTCAGCCGCGAGCTGAGCAACCAGCTCGGTGCAAACTTGCGTCCGAACGGCAAGCAATGGTTCAAATCCTCGACCGGGGATGATGAGCAGGATGCCGACGAGGCCAATGCCAAGTTCCTGGAATATCTCGGCCGTACCATCCGGCGGGAAATCTACAAGCCCCAGACCGGCTTCGTCGGGGCGACCAAGGAGCTGGACCGCTTCTATGTGAATTTCGGTCAGGGGGTGATGTCGATCGAGGAATCCCCGACCGATCGCGATCATCTGTATTTCCGCAATCACCACATCAAGGACTGCGTCTGGCTGGACAACCAGCTCGGCCAAGTCGACCATCTGCACCGGCGCGCCAAGATGAGCGCGCGGGCAATGAAGCGCATGTTCGGCGAGAAGCGCCTGCACGAGACCATCGTCAAGGCGGCCAAGAAAGAGCCCAACCGCGAATTCGAGATCCGCTACATCACCATGCCCACCGAGGAATATAACACCTTCGGTGAGGAGGGCAGCGGCAAGGGCGCCAGCATCAAGCTGCCCTTCGTATGCTGCGTGGTCGATGTGGAGAATTGCTGCATTATCAAGGAAGGCGGCCTGCCCACCTTCAACTATGTGGTGCCGCGCTGGCAGCGTCTGGCCGGAACCCAATACGCTTTCTCGCCCGCGACCATGGCAGCGCTCGCCGACGGCCGCATGGCACAGATGCTCTCGCAGATCCTGTTGGAATCCGGCGAGAAAGCCATCGACCCGCCGATGATCGGCAAGCAGGAAGCTGTGATCGGCCAGCCCAATATCGCGGCCGGCGGCCTGTCCTGGGTCGACATGGATCACGACGCCAAGCTCACCGACGCGCTGGATGTGATCAAGCTCGACGCCGATATGCGCGTTGCTTTCCAGATGCGCGCGGATCTGCGCGAGTTGCTCTCCAAGGCGTTCTTCATCGACAAGCTGACCCTGCCGGAAGCCTCGATGAAGGAGATGACCGCGTTCGAGGTCTCGCGCCGGCTGGAGGAGCATGTCCGCAACCTCCTGCCGATCTTCGAGCCGATTCAGGTCGAATATAACGCACGCATGCTCGACATCGTGTTCGCGCTGCTGGTCAACATGAAGAAGATCGATTTCGGCCGGATGCCCGACGGGCTCTCCGATGTCGACACGATGTGGGAATTCGAAACCCCGATCCAGACCGCCGAGAGCCGGCTTCTGGTCGAGCAGTTCCTCGACACCTGCAATGTGCTCACCGTCGGCGCCCAGACCGAGGCCGCTGTCGGCCAGGCCAGCGGGACGATCCCGATCCACTTCGACAAGGGCCTACGCGATGCCGTGCGCGGCGTTGGCGGCCCGGCGGCTTGGCGCAAGACCCAGGAAGAGCGCGACGCCGACGCGGAAGCCTCAGAGCAGGCCATGGCCACCCAGGAGACGATGGCCATGGTTGGTACGGGCGCGGGCGTCGCCGAGCAGGTCGGCAAGGCCGGGCAGTCGCTCGGGCTGATCACGCCTCCGGGCAAGGCGGCAGCCGCACAGGGCGGAGCAGGCGCCCCCGCGCAGGCGCCGCAAGGAGCGGGTCCCGCCACGACACCAATGCCGCTTCCTGGCGGCGGGCAGGCGAATATCCCGGCAGGCATCGATATGGGCGGCGCGCTTGCGGCGCTCGGCGGCGGGGCCGGAGGAGGATCGGAAGACATGGTCGCATCGCTCAGCGCCGAGGTCCAGGAACTGCGCATGATGCTGCGCCGCATGGCGATGCAGATGTCGAATATCGAGGACGCGGTGACGCGTCCGAAGAAAGTTCGCATCGACAAGGACAAGAATGGCAAGATCACTGGGGCGTCGATTTCTTCCGGCGGCCGGGATATTATTGAAGGAATCGCCGCATGAGCAAATCGAATACTTTCGAGAATGACTTTTTGTCGCTCGTCCTCCAGAGTATTAGCATCTCCAGCCTCGCTGTCGCCAGCACTGGGGTCAATGCCATCTGGGCTTCGCTGCACACCGCCGACCCCACCGACGCGGGCACCCAGGGCAGCGGCGAAGCCAATTACGGCAGCTATACCCGCATCGCGGTAACGCGATCCACGGCCGGGTTCGTCGTCTCCAGCGGCTCGGCTTCGCCGGTTGCAGCGATCACCTTTCCCGAGGCCGCTTCCACCACGACAATGACGCTGACGCATTGCGCGTTTGGCGAGGCTTCAGCGACGACCGGGGGCAAGATCTATTGGTCGGGGACGATTTCTCCCCAGATTGCAATCGGAGCGGGAGTCCAGCCAAGACTCACAACCGGAAGTAGCATCACCGAGGACTGATCCCTCTCATGGCCGTCGCCATCAGCCATACCGCCAGTTTCGAATACACGGCCGTTGATACGGACCATGATGAAGCTGGTGTGGCGATCGGTTCGGCGTCGGCGGATCGTCTGGTTTTTGTCATGGTCTCCGGTCTGGTTGGGTTGACCGGCGAAGACATCAACACCATGACGATTGGCGGCATCACCGCTGCCAGGGTGCGTCGCGATCAATTCACATATGCCGGTCTGGGGTTCTTCGCCAGTCTTGAGGTCTGGTGGGCGCAGGTGCCGACCGGCACGACGGCAACCATATCGTTTGCTCACGATGCCAACTACTCCAACGCAAAATTCTCTGTTTATGCTGTAACCGGGGCCAATACGCCTTCCCCGATATCCGATCACGACTTTGCCACCCGCTCTGATGCGTTGACGAACGCTCTGTCGGTCAGCGTCGATGTTCCGGCAAATGGCGGAGCGATCGGCCTGGCCTCTGGCGCAATTCGCACGACATCGGTTACAGCCGCATGGACCTATCTTACCGAAAATCTCGATAACGATCTCAATCTTGGCGGCGTATTCCTTGGTTTCTCTACGGCAGCGGCAATAACATCCGGCGCCGCCGCAGGGCAGGCGGTTACGGCGACGCTTACGGGAACAGGGTCAGGTCTGGGCGATGAGCGCGGGCTGACGGTTGTAACCATCGCCGCCTTTGCCGCCTCGGATTCGGACGCATCGACATCTGGCACAGGCGCGGCAACTGGCGCGGCGCGTGCGGTCGCCTCAACGCCAGCATCGCTGAGCGGGACCGGCACGCTGAGCGGCGCCGCCAGGTCAGTCGCCACATCGGTTGCCTTTGCGTCGGGAACCGGAACGCTCACGGCTGAAGGTGAGGCGGTCTCCGAAAGTGCGGCGGCGAGCGCCGCCGGCGCTGGAGATGTGACAGCCTCCGCCGCCGCTGTGGCCTCGTCCGCTTGGTCAGCCTCCGGCAGCGGGACATTGTTGGCGGTCACCGACACGCCGGGGCTTGTTCCTGGCTCGGTGACGTTCCCACCGGTTGGCGGCGGGGGCGGATTTGGTCCATCGGACTATCGCCCGGACAAACAGCGTTTCCGTACCCGCAAGGACAAGTCCCACCCCAAGGTCATCACGGTCCGCATCGGCAATTGGCCGGAAGACCCACAGATCATCCTGGAGCGTCGTGAGCAGGCCGAGCGCGATGAATTCTACCAAAGCTTTCCCGACGCGCCATTTGAAGAGATCGTCGAATCGGGCGATGATGAAGAGGCGATTCTGCTTGCTATCCTGGCGGTAGCAGCTTGACATCGCTGTCGAATTCAGTCTTATACTGGAATATTCCCCAATATGTGGCTTCCAAAGAAGCACCCATGGCTCCCCCCAGATCATGATGACGCGACCGTTTATGCGGTCCGCGCGCTAGCTGAGGGGCTCGCCAATGACAGTCAGCAGAAGCTCGCTTGGCGTTATCTCATGTATGTGACGGGAGCGAGCGAAGAGTTCGCCGACCTGTCATATCGGCCTGACACTGAGGGGGGCAGTCGCGACACCGCCTTCGCCGAGGGCAAGAGGTTCGTCGGTATGATGATCCGCAAGCTGCTGCGCGGCGAGTTCACACCAAAATCTGAGGCAACGGCCGCCCCGGAAAGTGTCCGCGAGCGGCTGCGCCAGCGCCGATCTGGATAATCCACCCCAATGGCCGTCACTCGGATATACACGGCAGCGGAAGTTTCTGGCGGCAACATTGCCGTGCCTTCCGACTATGATCCGAGCAATAATTCCTGGCACGCCATTGGCGGATCGCCTGCTGCTGCTGACCCCGGCGCGGTTGGCGGCGGCGGCGTTGGCGGCGGCGCCTGGTCGAGAACTGACAATTTAACGCTCACCCCCGGCGGCACCGCGTCGGCCCAGATCGGTCTTGGCGATGTCTGGGTTTCCAATACAGGCAGCGCGCCGACATCGACATCTGAAGGTGCGCTCGCCAAGGGGGCTACCACAAATAGCGGCGCAACGGCCGGGAACGGTGGCGCGTCTGGGGCGTGCATCGGCCATGCGGCAAATTCTGGCGGCAATGGCGGTGGCGGCGCAAGCGCGACGAACGGGGCTGGCGGCGGCGGCGGCGGTGCGGGCGGCCCAAGCGGCGTGGGCGCTGCTGGCGGTGCGGCGAATGCCACTGCGGGCGGAGATGCGGGCGGCGGCGGCGGCGCGAACGGCGGCAGCACGGGCGGCGCCGGTTCTGCCACTTCTCCCGGCGGCGCTGGCGGCAACAATCGTCTCGGCGCTGGCGGCGGAGCTGGCGGCAACAATGCGGCGGCTGGCGCAGGGAGTAACGGCGGCGGCGGCGGGGGCGGCGGCGGGACGGGGACCAACCCGGCGTCAGATGGCGGCGCCGGCTCCATGGACGCTTTGTGGACCGATGATAGCGGCGGCCCCAACAACGGACAAACGGCTGGGCCGGGCAGTGGTGGGGGCGGGTCTCCGCGCACCAATCCGGCGGGTCAGGGTGGCCTATATGGCGGCGGCGGCGGCGGGTCGGGCGAAGATTCTACCGTGCATGCTGCGGGCCGCAACGGCGTGCTGGTTCTTATCTACGAACCGGCGGGCGGCGGCGACGACGCGGCCGCATCCACAAGCGGAACTGGCCAGGCATCGGGTCAGGCGGCCGCAACGGCGGCGACGGCAGGGCAATCCACGGGGGCCGGAGCGGCCACAGGCCAGGCAGCATCAGTTGCCTCAACGGTCTTCAGCATTGCTGGGTCTGGAAATCTTGAGGCTGTGGGGCAGCTTGCTCCCAAGGAAGCTGCGGCATTTCTGACAGGGGCAGGCGCTGCTTCGGGGGGTGGCGCATCGATCGCCGCAGCGCTTGCGTTCTCGGCCGGATTGGGGGTTGTTGACGCCGAAGGCGCAAGCGAGCAGGCTGGCGGCTTTGTCGACGCGGCGTTCTCCATGGCTGGGTCCGGGGAGGTCAGCGTTGTCGCCGCAAGCATTGCGCGGGCGGAGGCCGCAGCGGTGGGGGTCGGCGTGGCGGAGGCGGAGGCGGCAAGCCTCGCTTCATCGGCCGCAATGGCAGAAGGCGCCGGGGTGGCCGATGGCGTTGGTGCAACCGGCGATGAGCCCGTTGAGGAGCCATCTCAGCCAGAACAGGATCTTGGGGGAGGCGCGGGAGCGCTACATCCCGATCTGGCCGCGCCGAAGAAGAGGCGCAAGCCCCGCATTATTCGCCAGGGTGAGGCTGATGGTCAATCCGTCGCCGACCAGGCTGAAAGCGATTTCCACACCCTTTGGGAAGCGGTGAGAATCAGAGACAATCCCAAGCGGCTCGAAGCCGTCGCCAAGAAGCGGGCGGCGATGATGGCCGACCTGGAGCGGGCAACCCTCATTCGCAAGGCAAGCTGAAGCCCATGAACGCTTACACATTTGGCCCGGCGCCCAAGCCACTTTCCAAGAAGGAGATGGCCGATATCGAGGCCGATCTTGCGGCGGAGCGCGATCTGAGCACGCTGGTTGAGGCGGCAAAGATTCGCAAGGACCAGACGCGCTTCAATGCGGCGCTGGAAAAACGGGAGAAAATGCGGGCGGAACTTGAGCGGATTGACCCGCTCGCGCCGCTATCCGCCAAAACGGAATCCACATGACCGACGCACTGCTGACACAGAAAGACCTGGAATTGCTCGACACCGAATTGCCGGCCGATGACAAGGGCGGCAAGGATGCCGTAGTCGAGACAGAGGCTGCAAAAGATGCAGTCGTCGAGAAGGACGCCCCCAAGAGCGACGGCCTGTTCGATGGCATCGATGACGACGATGGCAAGGGGGAGGGCAAAGAAGCTGTCGCCAAGGATGGCGACGACAAAGCCAAGCCCGCCGACGAGGACAAGGGCAAGCCCGAAGACAAAGACGGAGAGGGAAAGAAGGACGCCGCCGCTGAAGATGCGGGTTGGCGCGAGCGGGCAACCGATAAAATCCTCGCCCCGCTGAAGGACAAGCTCTCCCAGGCCAAGTTCGAGAAGCGCCGCGAGCAGCTCCTCACCCAGTTCAAGCGCTACAAAACCGCCGACGACGCCGTTATCGCGGGCGTCATGGCTCAGGAGAAATTGCGCTCGGGCGAGCACCGCAAGCTCGCCGACGGCGCGTCTCCCGAAGAAGCCGCCGCTTGGCGCAAAGAGAACGATATCCCGGAAGAGGCGGCGAAATACGATATCCCCGCGATCCCCGGCCATGCCTGGAAAGAGGCCGACGAGCCCATGCTGAACGGCTTCAAGGCCGCTGCGCATGAGGCCAATCTCCCCCAATCCGCCGTCAATCGCCTCGCCAAATGGTATGTAGAGCAGCAGCAGAACAGCGAAGCTGAATATGATAGCAAGCTGAAGGCTCTCGACCGCGAGGACAAGGAAGCCTGTCACGACGCGATCCGGACCGAGCTTGGGGTTGCCGAGTTCAAGCCTTCGATGAAGATCATGCAGCGTTTGCTCGAAGACGACGAAGTATTCGGCGACGGGGCGGCTGAAAAGATCTTGTCGGCGCGGTATTTCGACGAAGAATCCGGCATGTGGCGCCGGCTGACATCTCTGCCCAATATTGCGCGCGGATTGATCGGACTGGCGACGGAGCGCTACGGCGAAGGCGCGATGGCTTCCGGGGATGGGCGGCCAAGCGTTTCAGCCAATCGTCTCGACGAGATCGATAAGATCATGAATGCCGATTATGACCGCTATGTCCGCGAGGGCCTTGCCGATGAGGCGATGGCCATCCGGCGGAAGCAGCAGGAGAAAGTCGACAGGCGCGCATCGCGCGGTATGCGTTAATCCGTTGATATTACTAAAATTACCCGAGTTGCGAATCGTTTTTCAGCGCGGCTCGGGTAATCAAAGCATTTTCAATCACTTAATTCATTAGTCGCTTTTTAAGCTGACATTCGGACCACAGGCGGCCACCCTGCCTCCCCGGCAGCCCCGCCAAAGGTCTAGCGCCTCCCCCGCCTACGGAAAGCCCCGAACCCTTCGCCTCCAGCGGCCTCCATCTCTGACGAGCGATGGACCACCCCGCAAGCATAGGCGCAACAGAGCTTCGGCCACCCTGATCCATAAGGCTCAAACAAAATAATCGCAACAACTCAGCAAGGACAACTGAAATGGCCGATAGTGCTTTTCAGACGCAATACAGGGCTGAGCATATTAGCGCGTTTGAGCAAAACTTCTCTGTTCTTCGCACTACTTGTGTTCAGGAAGCAGTAATCAAGGGCAATACTGCCGTGTTTCTTGTGAGCGGCTCTGGCGGACTTTCCGCCGTGACTCGCGGGCAGAACGGCATGATCCCCTACAGCACCGTCGAGAACGTGCAGAACTCTTGCACCTTGCAGGAGAAGCACGCCCCCTACGAGCGAACCAACTTCAACATCTTCGCTTCGCAGGGCGATCAGCGCCGCATCATGCAGCTCGCGTCCGTTGCGGTTCTCAACCGCGACATCGACCAGGTGATCCTGGACGAGCTGGACACGGCGACCCTCACGACCGGCTCGGCGACGACCGCCAACCTCAACCTCGTGATCAAGTCCCGCGTCATCCTCGGTAACAACGAGGTTCCGATCACCGAGGAAGATAACATGTTTGCGGTCATCTCGCCAGCATTCGAAGGTTATCTGATGGGGGTGACCGAGTTCTCCAGCGCCGATTATGTCGAGGTCAAGCCCTTCGTGGGGCCGGCCAAGCGCATGCGCCGCTGGGCGGGCGTGAACTGGATCGTGCATCCGAACGTTCCCGGCGTCGGCACCTCCAGCGAATCCTGCTTCATGTACCACAAGAACGCCATCGGCCATGCGGCCAACTCGAAAGAGATGAGCGTGCTGGTGGACTATGACGGCAAGCAGGATCTCTCCTGGAGCCGCGCGTCGCTCTTCCATGGCGCCAAGAAGCTACAGAACAGCGGTATCGTGAAAATGGTTCACGATGCTTCTGCCTATGTAGCCTCCTAAGCCGCTCACTGATCCAACAACTGATTAGCGAGCAAAGGAGCTAGAATCATGGCTTACTCAACTGCAAATCGGCCCTACCTGATTGTTCCGGCCATCGCCGGCGGGTTCGGGGCGACCATCGTGAACGGCGTTGCCGGGTCTTCGGATTGCGGCGGCAATGTTTGGGCGTACCGCTCGACCAATACGGTCGCCGAGGCAATGGCGACCGGCTTCTTCAGCGATGGCTTTAAGATGGGGCTGCGCAAGGGCGACATTATGTTCCTTGCGAGCTACACCACCGCGCTCGCGGTGTCCTCTGGGGCCATCGGGATTGTCACCGCTTCCGTCACCTCTTCGGCGGCAACGGTCGGCGTGCTGTTCTCCTCCTCGACCTAATCTCCGGGTCGGGGTCACTCGGCCGGCTGGGTCCTCCGTGCTCAGCCGGTCTCCCAACCTGAAGGACTCACATGACTGAGAAATGCCTGTCTGCGAAGGCCCTGGGGAATCCGGCCCTTTCTGAGCAGCACTATTCGACCTATTTCGAATACATTCCCGACGACGTGTCCTACGAGGACTTGTTCCACCCGGCCTATTGGCGGCACCATGTCGGCAAGCTCAAGCCGCTGGCGATAATTCGCACACGTCGCACGGATGGCCTGTTCGATGTTTTCCTCACAGTGCGCTCGTCCGTTGCCGGCGGCGTGGTGATGGAGTTTCATTCTGGCCGCCCACCGCGCGGCGTTGACCCCTACAAGGTCGAGAGCGATGCTCGCGCCGAGGCGCTGAAGATCAAGGTCGCCCCGATCGACGGCAATGGCAAGCCGGTGATTCGCGTCGAATACACCCCCAAGACCAAATGGCGTGTCATTGGCCTTGGGTCGCAGGAGATCGAGCGCGATCTGCCAAGCCGCGACCATGCCGAGACGCGCATGAACATCTATCTCCATACCATCAACATGCGCAATCCCACCGAGGAAGAGCTTCTCGCTGAGATGAAGCGCCGCACGGATGCCGCTGTCGTGGCGCAGAAGGCCGCGGCCCCGGCCGCTTAAGGAGGAAATCATGAAGGTCACGCGTCCGTTCGACCCCAACGGCTTCTTCTATGGCCCTGGCAAGGATAAGGCCGGAATGCGCTGCGTTGGGAAGATGTCGAAAGAAGAGCTGCGGCAGGCCCTCTGCCGCAGCCTTGAATTCAGGCATGCGCACGACACGTGGCGTGTTGCATACACGCACAAGAGAGAGATGGAGGAGGCTGTCGTCAGCTCCTTCTTCGCCTCTAAGCATTAAGGGGATCGGCGGTGGCTCAGAAGCTCGATGTCTATAATGAGGCGCTGCTGCATCTGAAGACGCGGCGCTTGCGCGCATTGACCGACGCCCGATCCGAGCGCCGCGATATCGACGCCGTCTGGTCGCCGACCATCGACTATATGCTGGAGCGCGGGATGTGGAATTTCGCCACCCGCGCCCAGCAATGGATGCCGTCCGACACCATCGATCCCGAATTCGGCTATGAATTCGCCTATGAGAAGCCTGACGATTATGTCCGGCTGGTCGATATCGGCGCCGATGAGCGCTATGGCTGGACGCTCGACGATTATTCCGAAGAAGGGTCGGTATTCTACTGCGATGCCGACCCTCTTTATGTCCGCTATGTGTCCAATGATGCGGCCTGGGGCCGCGATCTGGGCAAGTGGCCCTCCGCATTCACCACGGCCGTTGCCTGGGAGCTGGCTTGGCGCGCTGGCGGCCATATCGGCTTTGTCTCCGCCGACATCAAATCCGAGATCGGCAAGGAGCGCAAGCGCGCGCTGACCGAGGCCAAGGGGGCGGACGCCGTCAACCAGGCGATGGCGCAGCTTCCAACCGGGCGGCTGGTGCGGGCGCGCGGCGGGCGGAACGGTTACAACAAGATGAGAAGGACGCCGTATCAGTGACCGATACCCTCGATCGCCTGCAAGGCGCCCTCTCCACGCTCGGCATGAAGAAGCCGGTGCGCGTTGCGACTACCGCCGAGATCACCCTCTCCGGACTCCAGTCCATTGACGGCGTGACCGTTACTGAGGATGACCGGGTGCTGGTCAAAGACCAGAGCGACCTGACCGAGAACGGGCCCTATGTGGCCTCATCCGGTGCCTGGTCACGGCCCAAGGACTTCGATAGCCCTTATGATTTTGTCCAGGGCACGCTCGTTCCGGTCGCCGCCGGAACCGTCAATGCGGGCACCGTCTGGTATGTGTCTTCCGCCGATATCGACTCCATCGGCGAGGACAACATCTCCTTCGCCCAGCTTGATTTCACCTCGGTCGCGATCAGCGACAGCATCGCCGCCGGATCGTCGATCAACCTGAACTCCACCGACGCCGAACTGGTCAGTATCAGCGGCAGCGGCGCGACGATCGCGACGATCACCCTGACGGACGGTCGGTCAAAAATCGTCCGCTTCGAGGGTGCCAATACGCTGGCGAACTCCGCCAGCCTCGCGCTGCCCGGCGCGCTGAACATCACCACGGCGGCCGGGGACTTCGCCCTCTTTTGCGGCTACGGCTCCTCGGTCGTGCGTTGCGCTTTCTACAGCCGGGGCAACAGCCATCCGCTGATCACCGGCGAGGGCACGATCGCGTCGGCGGCGACCGTCGATCTCGGCTCGATCCGCCAGCAATGCATTACCATCTCCGGGTCGACGCCGGTCACATTCCTTGGGGCAACAGCGCCGACGGGGACGGTTAAGTTCTGCCGATTGTCCGGCGCCGTCTTCCTGACCAACAGCGCCAGCATCGTGCTGCCGGAGGGCCGAAGCATCCAGGGCGCATCGGGCGACACTTTCATCGCGCGGCATGATGGGTCCGGGGTCTGGTATATCCTCAATTATACGCGCGCGGTGCCGCAGGTTGTTGTCGACACCACGGCGACAGTTAACGCGACCACATCCGAGAGCGACCTGATCAGCTATGCGCTGCCGGCTGGCTGGCTGGCATCGAGCGGCGCTGGCGTCCGTATCCGCGCTTGGGGGGTCGGCACCACGGTCTCGACGGCGGTGACGCGGCGCCTGCGCATGTATTTCGGCGCCACGATGATCGCCGATAGC
>Ga0247751_1000012_pt1 | contig 12475 bp, 4 predicted proteins | sample UWRJS049202B5_FD_180718 | JGI IMG/M metagenome (GOLD analysis project Ga0247751, IMG submission 180718) | Soil microbial communities from Arlington Agricultural Research Station in Wisconsin, United States - UWRJ-S049-202B-5 | ecosystem: Environmental > Terrestrial > Soil > Agricultural land... | reverse complement strand
TCTTCCGATTGGGAGAACTTCTGTTGAAGGATCCGTCTCATCCTGGAAGATAACCAATGGATCATTAGTGGTCCAATCACCAGTTGCAGGAGACGGGTCGGTTGCATTCAGCGTGATCGTTTCTCCGGGGCAGTATATTTCGTTTGGACCGGCATTGGCACCCTGCTCGGGAATTGCATCGCCATTCACCACCACGATGTTACTCGTATCTGAAATACAACCTTGCAAAGTCGTAATCACGGTGATATGATTTACACCTACCACCAGGGGTGCTCCATCCAGGAGGATGCAGGAGTCAGAATTTGGTGAACCGAGAGGAGTCGTTCCGCCTAAAATCCAGGTATATTGACCACCGGGAGTCAATGTGCCCGGATCAAGACAGATGTTGACCGGTATCGGTGCGTCAATACAAATGGTTGCGACATCCGCATTGATTAATGGAGTCGTAAGATGAGCGAGTACATCAACATGGAATGGATCGGAGAGTGGAGCATTACATCCGTCCAATTCATAGCTCACAAAATAGTTGCCTGAATCTGCGGCACTGGTTGGAAAAATATAGGGTTCGTCGGATAAGCTTTCAAAACCATTAGGTCCTGACCATAATAACACTGCACCTGCAGGAGCATTGGTTTGTAAGAGGATGCTGTCACCTTCGCACACAAAGGTAGTTCCGGAGATAATAGCAGGTAGTAAAGCAGCTTTGACCTGCACTGCAAAATTAGAAGTCCCCGAGGTGCATCCACTTACACTGACAGCCGCATGATATAGCCCTGTTTGATTAAAGGTTGCATCCGGCAGGATGAGTGTGCCCGGACTTGGCAAAGTAACAGTTGTATCATTTGATGTCCAGGTATACATTCCATTCACTATAGGAGATTCGATAGTCAGAAAAATGGTATCCCCTGTGCAGTAAACATTTTCACCCATTATAACAGGCTCAGCAGGAGAATCAGTAACATTCAATTCGATACTATCTGCAGCAGAAACACAAGTTCCATTTTGAATAAATAGAGTATACACTCCATTGATTGCAGTAGTTGCATTTGTAAAAACGATGGAAGAGTCCTGTGTAGCAAATCCTGCATTTCCTTCCCAATGATATTCATAGGCAGGATTAAAAGAGGGATTCGAAATGGCCCACACTTGTACTGGAGAAACACCGTTGACACAACTATCTGCATCCGTGACCAGGGAATCAATGACCGGTAAAAAATCGACCTGTACATTCACATCATCAGTGGCATCACAACCGGTGGCGGTCACCAATTGAACTGTATACACTCCGGATTGAGCTAGTGTAATAGGAGATGGGTCATTCGAACTGAATCCGCCAGGTCCGCTCCAGGTATAAGTTCCAGTGCTGGCAGGTTCTACCGTAAGCGTTATACTATCACCTTCGCATACTTTCTCTGTAGTGACGATTTGAATGGAAATCGCAGTATCAATATCAACAACAAATGCAGCTGATGTATCCGATGGACATCCATTGATATACGATAAGACATACCAGTTACCGGCACTATTCGTATCTGCATTGGCTACTGTTAAAGTTGAATCAACGGTGGCAATGACAGTGGATGTCGGTGTGATCCAGTCAAAATTGTCTGCACCAGGGCTTGCATTCAAAACTATAATTCCTCCTTCACAAGCTTGTGAATCTCCGTTTATTGAAGGAGTGGCAGGAGTATCCTGAATTTCAACTGACAAGCTATCAGGTATAGAGGAGCAATATTTTGAAGAAACAATTAAAGTATACGTCGCTGTTGAATCTATTTCGCTCGCCGGTATGCCTGGCGGCGTAGGTAAAGATGAAGTGTATCCTCCCGGACCACTCCAGCTGTAAGTCAACGAATCATTTACAATGGTTGGGGCTAAAAATAAACTATCAGTATTGCAAAGTATTCCTGGCAGATCAGCAATTTCTGCCACCGGCATCGGTTCTACATCCACTTCTACTGATGGGCCAGGAGCGGACATACAGGTATCAGAAAGTATGATCGCATAAAAAGCATAAGTAAAAGTGTCGGTGGGCACATAAGAAAACTGGGGATCCGTTGTTTCTCCTAATAGTACATCTCCAAAGACTCCCACCTGGAACCATTGGTAAGTCACGTTCCCGGAGAATACCTGGCTCGTCAACACCACTTCTTCTCCTGTACATAAAGTATCATCACTCGCTGTGATAATCGGAGAAACTAAATCCTGGATTAACACCTCCGTAGTTCCGGAGGATAAACAACCGGTTCCACTTTGCACAACCAGTGTATAGGTTCCGCTATTCGTTGAATCACTGTTAGGTATTACAGGGTTTTCCTCACTGGATGCAAATGAATTAGGTCCTGACCAAATATAAGTATAGTCAGCAGCCGTATCCTGCGGAAGGTTGGCAAACAGATGCAGGGTGTCATCACACAATCCTCGTTCCCATGTTGGCGCGAGAGTTTGGACAATCACATAGAGATTGGCAGAACAAGTGCTGGTATTACCATTTATATCAGTTACTGTTATTTCGACAGGAACCTGTTGTCCATTCATGGAGCAATTCACCGTTGCCGGATTGTAAATTATAGTGTCAATGCCGCAAGAATCGGTAGCAGAAACCAACAATGCCGATGTAGATACATCCGCTTGCTCAAGCCCTGAAGGTGAGAGGTAAAGGGTGTCGTTTTGACAAACTATATCCGGCGGAAATGTATCTCTTACTTCAACATTGAAAGTACAGGTATCAATATCTCCAGTACTGTCAGCTACGATTAAGGAAACCTCTTGTATTCCTGCCGTAAAGGCAATCAAAATGCTGTCATTTGGCGAATTAAAAATGAATGTATCCGGATCAGCGGTGCCGGTTACGTAGCCATGCCAGTATACAGCCCCGAGGCCACAAGAGCCTAGTGAAGTAAGTGGTGCATATACATAAATGCTTTGCGCGCAATTGTTGTTCTCTACAAAGAGTAGAGTATCAGACTGACAAGTCATGGAGATTGCATTCTCATCAATGATGCGGATAGTGCTCTCGCATGTTCTTGAATTGCCATTGCAATCGCTCAATGTCCACACGATGGAGTGAATACCTACGTTTAGAACAGTATCAATAACAACACCCGTATCTATTTTTATGGTATCACCGCCATCCAATGAATAGGTTAAGGTGACATCATCCGGAAAGCAGATCTCTTCATACATCGGCGATACCAGGGAAACCAAACCGGTACAACCGGTGTCAGGCAATATTTCGATGATCGGAATACAGTTAACAAAGAAAGGAGCCACCGTATCATTAACCGAAAATGAAATCTGTTCGACCACCACATTTCCACAAACATCATAAGCCACTAAATCTCCAACAACTGTCATATTGGATCCACACATGACTATAATAGAATCCGGAAGTGGTAAGCCTGGCCAGGTCGTGGAGTCTTCCAGTACATAGGAACCGGCCTGTGCAATGAAATAAGAAGATTCAGAACATCCATCACTGATCGTCACGGAATCTTTCCATTGTTCGTAAGCATCCTGCAAACTGGCAAAGGAAGTATCACAGGTAAAGACAAAATCGCCGGGAGAATATTCTATGATTGGTGGCGCTTCATCACTGAGATCAAATTGCTGAACAGCAGTAGCAGAATTTCCGCAAGCATCGGTGACGATCCAGGTTCGATTTAATATTTGATTGCAAGTCATTCCGGTAATGACATCATTCCACGTGACATCCGGTGATGGATCACAATTGTCCGCCAAATTGAGCAAAACTAGTGTATCCAGACTGCAGAAGGAAACACTATTAGATGGTAAATCAAATGTGGGGGCAATGGTATCAGCACTTAAAATCCATATCTGTGCAGTTGAACTGTTACCGCACGCATCCACAGCTGTCCAGGTGCGCAACAGAAAATTAGGATGACCAAGACAAGTATCTGTTCCGATACTATCTTGAAAGGTCACTATCGGATTCGGATCACATGAGTCACTGATACCAGGTTGTATGTTTGGAATAGTGTCAGTGCAAGCAAGTAAAATCGTATCACTCGCCAGGTTAAAAACAGGCCCGGTGGTATCCATCACCATAAAGCTTGCCGTATCGGAAGCAGCATTTTGACAAACGTCGGTGACCGTAAAATAAATATCGATAGCTTCATTACAGCCCAACGCACTCAACTGCGGATAAGGTCCAATCAGCGGAATGCCAGTCTGCAAATTGCCTGATGTATCTATCCAGGAAAAGGCCCACAACAAATCTCCGCAGCCATCAATAGCAGTGGCACCACCAAGCGTATCAAGCCAATTTTTCAATTGCGTTTCTGCATTCTGTGCACAATCGGCGATCAGGTCAGAAGCTAAACTGGTAAAGCCCGGAGGCAAGGTGTCTTGTAAAGAAAATGTTGCTGATGGAGTAGCCAATGAAAGATTCCCGCACTCATCTTGCAATCCAAATTGGACAGTTACCGAAGCACCTTGAGAACATGCAGTATCCAAGGCAGCAGTCAATATTGCAATAGCACTGTCCAATGTAATATTGGGCAATACAGTTACTTCACTACACAAGTCTGAATAGTCCGCATCGCCTGCTGATTCATACCAATCTTCCAAGACCTGCATCCAACTCAAACTATCAGAACACACATAGGAGATATTGGATGGAAGAGTATCAAAGACCGGGCGGCCATTATCTGTAATGCCAAAGAATGCAGAGGCCCCTATTTCATTGTCACATTTATCATCATAGGTGAATTCCACCTGGATCACGCCCTTGACATTGTTGATGCCAAGTCCGTTAATCAGAACACCATCTCTGCATCCTGCGGCCAAAGAATCTTCCCACACATCCAGCACTTCTTCCAGGGACAATTCCTGGCCCTTGATTTTGTATCCCAATTGAAGGTCGTTGTCCTTGGTACATAAATCATGTGCTGCACTGTTCCCTGCGGTCACCAGCCAATCCATGAGGAGCGAATCAATATTAGGGGTGCTGCATCCAATCACGACGGTGGTCGGTTGCATCGTGATAGCAGGAGGTGTGTTATCAATCAGGACGAAAGTGGCAGAAGTCGTATCGAAATTGTTGCATCCATCTCCTGCAATAAACATGACGGGGATAGCAGCATTGCAGGTATCGCCAAGTGATGGATTGGTAGGATTAGTGGTCCAGAAAATTGAACTGCAATCATCTGTTGCTGTTGCACCACCATGTGTAGCGATCCAGGTGTTGAAGATTTGGGTAATGTTGGGTTGACTGCAATTCCCCATGCCTCCGGACGCGGGATTTTGAATGACTGGGGCGACATTATTGGTGACAGTAAAATTTTTAACGACAGTACTCGTGTTATTGCAATTGTCTTTAGCCGTGAAGGTCACCATGATGACTCCGCAAAAGGAAGTGATTTGAGAGGGTGGTGGTGCATTGTCCGTTTTGGACATCACGCCACAACCTGCATCCGTAGCAGAGAAATTGGCACGTTGTGTATTCAGCCAGGTGGTATAGCTGGCCATAGCGGTGGCGCAAGGCGATGTTCCATTTTGAAGATTATTGGCAATGACCGGTGGTGTGACATCGGCGACAATCGTGATGGTTTGCATGAAGGTGGCCATGTTACCCAGGTCATCGTCGGCGACCCACTTTCTCGTGATGGCACCACCTCCGCAAGGTGGTACGGTTCCGGTTTGTGTGTATGTGATGGTCAGCGGGGGATCTTCATCAGCACAATTATCAGAAGCCTCTACCGTAGCCGGTGGCGGAAGATTACTGGAACAACTCAGGGTGATATTCTGTGGTAGCGAAAGCGGATCAAATACGGGAGGAAGAAGATCTACGAAATTGATCGTGAAGCCAAACAAGGCATTGTTGCCGAAATTGTCGACCGCCTGGTAGAAGATGGTCACAGTCGTACCCCCCGGGACCGGGTCGTTATACTCGAACCCGCCGCTGATCGAATAGATATCGAAATAGACGATCACCCCTCCCGGGATATTACTCGTACAGGTTGGGGTGGCCGGGGCGCCCCAATTCAGTGGCGCCTCGCAGGTAGAACCGACGATGATCTGGGTTGGGCCCGTATAGGAGAATGAAAAGCCACTGCCTTGTCCCCACAAGTCACCGATAAAGCATAAACATGCGAATAGTAGAATAGAACGCATCAAACAAAATTACAATATGATACTCAAATGGGGTGAGTTCGTTGTAATAAGTTTTGTTTTGGAAAGGATGAGGGCTGAGGGTGTTTAGAGGGAAGTGGGTAAATGTAGGGAAATCCGTTGGAGTTTAAATGTTGGGCCCTGAGCTTGTCGAAGGGAAGCCCAGGGACCAGCACTTTAATTCTTCATTTTGTTTTCTTATCCTTTAGAACTCCGTGTTTATAATCCGTGTGATTCCTCGACAGTGACTTCAACTTTTCAATGTCACCACTCATCAAAGCTTCTTTCTTGGCTCGACTCCATCCCTGGATTTGCTTTTCACGCTTGAAGGCTTCTTCTTCAGAATTAAATTCTTCTGAGTAGATTAATTCAACCGGTAAATACTTCCAACTGAAATTGGAGCACTTTCCCTGGTGATGTTCTTCAATTCGAAGTTCTAGATTATTGGTGCTTCCGGAGTAATATTCGCCATTCGAGCAACGGAGTATGTACATGTATCCTTTCATATGTTTTCAATTTGGTTTACTAATTATGGTTCGGTCCCTGCGCTTATCAAGGAGAATGTTGGTCCCTGAGCTTGCTTAAGAAAATGTTGGTCCCTGAGCTTGTCATAGAGAATGTTGGTCCCTGAGCTTGTCGAAGGGAAGAAAAGAAACTACTGTTTCCCCCGGAGCGGCCCGCGCCGAAGGCGCGCGGGCCGCTCCGGGGGAAACCAACGCAATTCCATTCCCTTCGACAAGCTCAGGGACCAATATTCACCTTCTGATATCATCCCGACCACTCCTCCCTATCCAGTGACCGAAAGTGAATTGCCTCCGCCAAATGCTCCATCTCTATATCCTTACTCTCCGCTAAATCAGCCACCGTCCTTGATACTTTCAATATCCGGTCATAGGCACGTGCAGATAATTGCAATTTCTTCATCGCTGTTTTTAAAAGCGTAACTCCTGCAGGATTAATCTGACAGATCTCTCGCACAAGATGACTTGGCATGAGCGTATTACTATGCACATCAACCAAATCTTTAAATCGTTCTTCCTGAATATTTCTAGCTTTAATCACACGTTGCCGAATCACTTCGCTGCGCTCCGATTCAATTTCATACTTCGACAACTCATCGATCGAGACAGGAGTAACTTCAACATGCAAATCAATCCGATCTAGTAATGGCCCTGATATTTTATTTAAATATTTTTTCACTACACCGGGTCCGCACACACATTCTTTTTCGGGATGATTGTAGAAGCCGCAGGGACACCCGTGCGTTGCATATTTGTAAACCTGACCCTGAGGTGTAAAAGGCCAATAAATCCGGCCTATCCGAGGCAAATAGTGACCCTGGGGGATCATCTTCGAGTAGCGCGGCTGGATAGAGGTCTAATGCAGTCTGAGGTAGCCAAAATCCTTAAAGTGACAACGAACACAGTAACTGGTTGGGAGCTGAATTGGTATAGTCCCCAGGTTCGGATGGTTAAAAGAATTACTCAGTTTTTGGGTTATTTCCCCTCCATGGGAAAACCGGAATCTCTAGGAGAAAGGCTTCGCCAGGCACGCCAAATTTTAGGGCATTCGCAGGAACAGGCTGCAAAGAGAATGCGATGTGATGAGTCCAACATCAGGCAAATCGAACTTGGTAAGAGGGATCCCGGGATGAAAGTTTGTAGGAAGATCGAGAGATATATTTTTGAAGCAAAGGAAAAGCTCAGGGGCCAGGATGTTCCATTTGCAAGAACGGTGTGAAGACCCGGGACAAAGATTATTGTAAGTAAATGAACCATCATTCGTTGCATATTTGTACATGGACTTTTAAGGCGACCAAATTCAATCTTTTCCATAAAAAACCGGACAGATCAATGATATATCATTACTCAATATTCAGGTTGTGGCCTAATCCAATATTGTAAATGTAAATAGTCCATTTACATTGAAAACCATGAAAATAAAACTGAAACTTTAACATAGGGATACTTTCGATTTTTAAAAAGAAACTGTAACTTACTCACGCAAATGGTCTCCTGAAATATTAGGTTCCTTCTTTTTGATATTAATGTTATGTTTTCGCATTGGGTTTTAGGACAATAAATTTTAACCTTCAGTTGCTATTTTCATCGGTAACAGCTACTTTCAAATACTATACTTGTCTTTATAGGTTCCTTCAGCTTCAAAGCTGGTTCTCTCCTATTTACATGAGCGCTGTCGGAGCCATTCATACTATATCTTCTTTCGAGGTATTGCCTAGGTACCATCTCCCTCTTACGACCCATGAGGTTTATGCCTGCCTTGAGGAGTAGTGTTAAGGATCGGGCAGGTATAACACAGTGAGAATACCAACTATTCACTAACAGGCACCAGGCACGATACTCAAACAACTGCCGAAACGGACAGCGGTAGGAAGGGACGATGCATGTGAAATTTTACCACGAGGAAAGCAAAGCTTTCATCAGATTGAAAACGGGGTTTCGGTAGTCCAGGACTACGGGAGGCAGGCCTAAAAGTAAACCGGCACTGCCAGAACGGATCCGGAATGCCGATTTTAATAACAAATAAACGATGTTAAACTATGAAAAACATAGAATTATATAAAATCCTGATTTGCTTTGGACTCTTATGGCTGACATACAGTTGTGAAAAAGCAGATCAAACTACTACCAGTAATGTTGCTCTTAATGGGCAATTGGAAAGCAGGGAGGTAGCCTCTTGTGATCAATGTCCAATTGGTGATTGTTGTTGTTCTGTTGAATTACTAAATCATAGCCTAATGGTAACGTTGAGATTTTGTGGGACATCGGATGGCGCTACAGGATGTACTGCGAGTGGACCTGGGGCGTGTTCATCTATAAGTGGTGGCGGACAGACACTTACTCTTGACAATACTCACTTCCGGAGGCTTTATTGCATGAATCCAGGAGATGCATTTTCCATTACAAATCTTGGGCCTTCGCCGTTGTCAATCATACTTACTTGTCAGCATGATTTGACAAATCCTCAAAAGGATACTGTTTCAATTGCTGTGGGGACTGCGAATACCCTGTATTTTGATACTGATACTGGCTGTGCAGTAGCTCAATGTTTGTAATAAATTGACATTGCATTAGTGAGGGGAGATGCAAACTCCCCTCATTTCCTAATTTAGTAACCATAATAAATATTTCAATTATTTAATAATCTCAATGAAAATGAAACTTATAGGTGGGAAAAATGATAATAATGTTTTTTATAGAATAGTTATCTATAGTAATTTAAAATATTTTAACCTTGTTTATCTTATTTTACTAAGTTGTTGCCCAAAATTATGGGGCCAAGAATTTTACATCTCTGGCCCGTTTTTATATAAATTGGAAATAAATAACGATGCATGTGGATGTGACTATAGTACAATTGGACCAATATTATCTAATACATACGGCACTACTTTTGGACCTGATGGCAATCTATATGCCTTGGAAGACCTCTCCATTAATAAGGTGGATGTCATAACAACGCAATACACTTTACTTTTTACTGGTCCTTCATCTCTTCCCAACATGTATGGTATTGTTTGTACTGCAAATGGGATTTTTTATACTATGCCTTCAAATATTACCCCTTCTGATGTATTGTATAGGTGGGATTTAAATGCAGGTACAGTTACTCCTGTTGGTTCAACTGGATTTACGCAAACAGGAAATGAATCGGGTGAAATGGCTATGCAAGGAGGGAAACTCTATCGTGTGTTTAAAAATATAATCCCACAAATGTATTCAATCGTGGAGATTGACACATTAATACCATCTAACAGTCATATAGTTGTTTCTTATCCTTTGAATAATTATATATCAGCAGGACTTACCGCATCACCTTTTTGTAATACTTTAATCGGAATAGATGCTTTTAATCAGCACTTAGTATTAATAAGCTTGATCGATGGAGCAATAACGCCCATTTGTAATTTATCCCTTATTACTAATATAACATCTATGCTTGAATTCGGACCTGAGCCTGATTGCGAATCAATGTTAGATCTTGACTGCAACGACTCCTCCGGCGCCACTGATGCCGATTACAATTCGCCGGAGTATGATTGCTTAGCTCCAGGAGTGGGTATCGCAGATGAAGACATCAAAATGCTCTATGATGCCATCATCTCCACCATGACGATCCAGATAGTTGGAAATGTGCCAGATGCTCCAAATGAAATCCTCACCATGGCAGGTTCAGTGGCCGGGATCAATGCTACTGGCTTAGGCACAAGCATGGTCACACTTTCAAATGCAGGAGGTGCAAAATCAACTGACTTCAAAGACGCACTTCGATTGATAGTTTATCAAAATACAACAGAGCCACTTACGCCTGGTCCACGCACTGTGCAAGTTCAGTTCACAACAGAGTCAGGTCAATCCAGTAATATAGCAACTGCCTTCATTGAAGTTACCGAACTTCCATTGACTTACCTTGATTTAGGTCCAGACCAACAAGCCTGCGATGGTGAGACTGCGACCTTCGATGCAGGAGTTCCTGGAGCAGTTTACGTATGGTCCACCGGATCACATAATCAGACGATCACTGTAGGTGAGTCAGGAGAGTATATCGTGACTGTTTCCGATGGAATCAATTGTCCTGGACACGATACAGTGGAATTAGATATCCTTCCAATTGTCCATGTATCACTCGACGGTGATGTCGAGATCTGCGACAATCAGCAAGCGAATCTTATCATTAATACTGATACTCCTTTTCCACTTAATGTTGATATTTCATCAGATCCCGGTTCTCCTTTTAATTTTCCCAATGTAAATGGCGATTTTCCATTCCCTGATTTACCAACTCAAACTACAACTTACACCATCACCAATGTGACACCCTCACAGGATGCCTGTATTCAGATCACTGATCCTGTTCAGGTAGTGGAGGTGCATCCAACATATACTGTGTCTGTTGATGCCTCTATTTGTGCTGGTGACAGTATTTTTCTTGGATTCTTTTGGGAAAGTACACCGGGTGTATATGAAAATACACTAAGCACATATTTTGGTTGCGATAGTGTAGTCAGCACTACACTCACTGTTCTTTCAGCGATCCAGATTGCTCAATCTTCCTCAACTTGTGATTCTGCCTCTGCTGGCGTATTCATCACCTTTCTCAACAATCCAAATGGATGCGATACGATGGTGACGACGACAGTGACTTTGCTGCCATCCGATACCACCTTGATAAATTTGTTGTCTTGTAATATTTCAAGTGTAGGGACTACGACTCTACCATTGACGAATCAATCCGGATGCGACAGTCTGATCATCACGACTACAAGTTGGATTCCACCTGCTGATACGACACTAGTAAGTCAAACTACCTGTGATTCCTCCTTACTCGGTGTCTTTCCTCAATTCCTGATTGCTCAGGATGGATGTGATAGTATCTTCATCACAACGGTGATCATGGCGCCATCGGATACGACATATTTGTCAGGCATCTCTTGTGATTCTGCCAGCATCGGTGTTTTTCAAAACTTACTATCTAATCAAATGGGATGTGATAGTCTTGTCATCACTACCATCACTGCAGGTATGCCGGATACAATTTTGATCTTTAAAACTTCTTGTGATTCGTCCAGTCTAGGTGTAACTGAAATTCATTACACGACTGATCAGAGTTGTGATAGTTTAGTGATCACCACCGTTACTTTTTCAGCACAGGATTCCACTTTCATTGCAAGTTCATCCTGCAATCCTGCAGATGTTGGTGTATTTATTCAAATGCTAACTAATGGATTCGGATGTGACAGTATTGTGACTACGACAGTTTCATTACTGCCTTCAAGTGAATCATTTATTTCGTCGACCACTTGCGACCCAGCCTCTGCAGGAAATTTCGATCATTTGCTTGTCAATCAATTTGGCTGCGACAGTATTGTACATGAGACTATTTCACTTTTACCATCGAGTCAGACATTTCTTTCTTCCACCACTTGCACATCATCACAAGCCGGAACATTCATCACGACACTGCAAAATCAATTTGGTTGCGATAGCATACTGACCTTGACTGTCTCATTGATTCCAGCCGACACGACACAATTGATTTCAAAAACTTGTGATCCGGCACAAGTCGGAAGTACTCAAAATACTTTCATCAACCAGGACGGATGCGACAGCCTCGTGATCGAAACCACTGAATTATTTCCTCTTCCTCAATTGAATGTGCAAGTCACTTCCGATTTCAACGGCTACGGCATCAGTTGCTTCGGCGAAAGCGATGGCAGTGCAATCGCGAATGTAACAGGTGTCAGCCCATATCAATATTTGTGGTCAACCGGAAGCCCGGATCAAAGCATCACAGGATTGAGCAGCGGAGATTACTTCGTCAC
>Ga0247751_1000010_pt1 | contig 12775 bp, 13 predicted proteins | sample UWRJS049202B5_FD_180718 | JGI IMG/M metagenome (GOLD analysis project Ga0247751, IMG submission 180718) | Soil microbial communities from Arlington Agricultural Research Station in Wisconsin, United States - UWRJ-S049-202B-5 | ecosystem: Environmental > Terrestrial > Soil > Agricultural land... | reverse complement strand
CTGTGTGGTCATGGAATGCCATGATTGCATTGGTGTGCGGTGATGTGGTAGTCTGGAAGCCGTCAGAAAAAACTCCCTTATGCGGAGTTGCCTGCATGAATATTTTCAAAGAAATTATAAAAGCAAACAAACTTCCGGAAGGATTGGTCTCCATGATAAACGGTGATTATCGGGTAGGGGAGTTTCTGAGTAATGATCATCGTGTGCCATTGATCTCTGCAACAGGAAGTACCCGGATGGGTAAGATAGTGGGAACCGCTGTTGCTGCCCGTCTTGGAAAATCAATCCTGGAACTCGGTGGCAATAATGCTATCATCATCACGCCTGAAGCTAATCTAAAAATGGTAGTGACCGGTGCAGTGTTTGGTGCAGTCGGTACTGCCGGTCAGCGCTGCACTTCGACGCGACGGTTGATCATACATGAATCTATTTTTGATAAAGTCACGCGCGCCTTATCGAGAGCGTACAAGCAAATAAAAATCGGCAATCCTTTGGACCCAAACAATCACATGGGCCCTCTCATCGATATGCAGGCTGTGTATCAATACCAAAAAGCACTGGAGGCTATTAAAAACCAGGGCGGAAGAATGGTCGTTAAAGGCGGTGTGTTGAAAGGGAAAAGATATGCCAGCGGATGTTATGTACTACCCTGCATAGCGGAAGTGGACAATGACATGCCGATTGTACAAACAGAAACATTTGCACCGATCTTATATGTGATGTCTTATTCGACGCTGGAGGAAGCGATCCGGCTGCAAAATGATGTGCCGCAAGGTTTGTCTTCTGCCATCATGACCAGTAATCTTCGCGAAGCTGAACAATTTTTATCCACGAAAGGATCGGATTGCGGAATCGCCAATGTCAATATCGGAACATCAGGAGCAGAAATCGGTGGAGCTTTTGGAGGAGAAAAAGAAACCGGTGGCGGACGAGAAAGCGGATCTGATTCCTGGAAAGCCTACATGCGCCGTCAAACCAATACGATCAACTGGAGCAGCACACTTCCGCTCGCGCAGGGAATAAAATTTGATTTGTAATCTTAATTTTATTTTATCCGGAACCAGTATTGCGTTCTGCCCAGTAAGGAGAATCCGAGATAGCCTCGCAATTTTAATTTGTCCTGTGATTCTAATTCAATATAGCAAGAGTATGTATTCCCGCTGGCCGGGTCCAGTATTTTTCCATCCTTTGCTCCATTCTCGGTTATTACTAAATCTTTCAGGATCACCATGCCAGTGATGGGTTTGCCTTTCAAATCGCCATCACATTTAGCACAAATCGTCGTCGCAGCATCGGGGAGAACTTCTTCCACACGGCCGTGGAGTTTGCCGTCGGCTTCAAAAATTTCAATGATCGCTTTGGGTTTATAATCCATGTCTCCCATGGCAGTCCACCTTCCGACTAACTGAGCAACAGATGAATACGGTGTAGTTAAAGTGATAATAGCTGCCAACATTGGAAGCATGACTATTCTGATCATAAGCTGAAAGTATGCATAGATAACGATTGGCTTTAGCTACTTGTTTCATTTCCTGGTACCTGGCGTCTCACCCAATAGCCAATCTCTTCACCAAACCTTCATACCCGGCCTGCATGACCTTGTCGTGATTCCATTTGTAGATGGGTTTTAAGATCGGCTCAAAAATATTCATCCATTTTTTTGTGATACTTACTTTCCAATTATATCGTACGTAAGTACCAGAACCATTTTGCTCAAAAGTCCAGATTCCGGTTCCTGTCAGGTCGCCAAAGGCTTTTCCTTCCATGCGCTTTGGATAATCCATGGCAACGAGTTCAGAATCAAAAGTGATCTTGTATGGAAGTGCAGTTGACCACTGTATTCGACGCACACTCCCGATCTCATCCTGCCGGCCATTTTTTATTTTCTCAACATTGCGTACATACTTCCACCATTCCGGCCAATGATCCATTAACCGGATTTCTTCCCATACCCTTTCCACCGGATGTTTGAAATACCACTGCGTGGTGAAGTTGTATTCCGACATGAGACAAATTTAAGATTATCTTTACCTATCATTTGAAAACAACCAAAACTCCCCACCATGGTCAACAAAGTAATACTCATCGGGAACCTGGGCAGAGACCCGGAAATCCGCTATCTCGAAGGAAATATTGCCGTAGCCCGCTTTTCTGTCGCCACCAATGAGAGCTACAAAGACAAAAAGGGTGACTGGCAAACCCAAACGGAATGGCACGATATCGTCTGCTGGCGCAACCTGGCCGAACGTGCCGAGAAACAATTAAAGAAAGGAAGCCAGATCTATGTCGAAGGCAAACTGACTCATCGCAAATACCAGGATAAAGAAGGTAATGATCGATATGTCACGGAAGTGGTCGCTAATACTATCCGCATCCTCGATCGCCGGGAATCACGACCGGGTGGACAGGATGATGCTGAACGTCCTGTGGAGTCCATCCATGATTCGAATGTCACGAACAGTGCCGGTGGCGAACAACAAGCAGATGATGATCTCCCGTTTTGATCGATCTGCGGTAGTATCTTTCACCTAATCCAACTGCTTTGGAACCGGAAGGCTCGTTACATCTTTTTCCACTCCTGATTCAATGGGGCATGATCAGCAGCCCTTTATTGCTGATGTTATTGTTGATCATCTCTGCCTTTATCAGTGGATCCGAAGTTGCTTTTTTCTCCTTAAACCGGAATCAACTCAAAGCGATTGAAGAAGAGGAATCCTCTACTTCGAAACGGATCCTCTATTTGAGAGAAAGACCCCGACGGCTTTTAGCAACACTGTTAATCACCAGTAATCTCATCAACATCGGGATCGTCCTGCTCTCTTATTCTATCTTCCACACTATCCTGCCCGATGACATATTGTTGAGTTGGGGAACCTCTGTTCACGAAGTATACATCCTGCATTGGCTTGAACCGTGGCAATGGGCTGCCTTTATTAAATTTATGATCAGCGTAGTGGGAATCACTTTCCTCCTGGTACTCTTTGCTGAAGTATTGCCCAAGATTTATGCGAATATTAATAACATCGCTTTTGCCAGGCTGACGAGTGGCCCTGTGTCGATATTGATGACACTCCTGGCTCCACTCAACAAGTCCCTGGTCAAGATGGGTCAATCCATAGAGAAGAAACTCAGCGCAGACAATGCACTCGGCGCAAACAAACTGGATATTGATAAAGCCATTGACCTGGCGGTGTCGCGGGATAAAGATTCGGAAGTCGAAGCCGAAATCCTGAAATCCATTGTTAGCTTCAATGATGTCGCAGTCAAACAAATCATGCGTTCAAGGATGGACATTGTTGCACTGGACACGCTCATGAGCGAAGAAGATATGATTGCATCAGTAAAGGAAACCGGTTACAGTCGTTTACCGGTTTTTGAAGAACAACTCGATAATATCAAGGGCATCCTATACGTGAAGGACCTCATTGCCTACCTGGACACTGAGCACAAACCAGAAGACTGGACGCAATTGATTGATCCGGAAGTATTGTATGTGCCGGAAGCCAGGAAGATTAATGAACTGCTCAAGGATTTTCAACGCGAACGATTACATATGGCTATCGTAGTGGATGAATATGGCGGTACTTCCGGTATGGTGACGATGGAAGATGTGATCGAGGAAGTGATAGGTGACATCAAAGATGAATTTGACGAAGAGCATGAAGTGGAATACCGGCGACTCAGTGACCGGGAATTTATTTTCGAAGGCCGCACGATGCTCATCGATGTGTGCAAGGTGATGAACGTGGATAAAACCAGTTTCGAGAAATCGAATGGCGATGCAGATTCGCTGGCTGGATTATTGCTGGACCTGAATGGTAAGATGCCGGTCGTCGGCCAGAAAATCCTGTTAGATCATTTTTCCTTCACCGTGCTTTCTGTTTCTCCAAAACGAATTGAACGCATTAAAGTGCAGATCGAATCATGAGGCAATTTTTCTTCAGCATAATCCTCCTCGGGTTGATCGCCAGTTGCAAGGATGAGTTAAATACTCCAAGGCCAAGAGCTTATCCAAGGGTAGAATACCCGACACATGAATTACAGGAATTTACCAACAGCAACTGTCCCTTTACTTTTCAATATCCTAAGTATGCAGAAGTAAAGATGAAGGAGGATCATCCTTGTTGGTTTGATCTCAGCATGCCGGCATTTAAAGCACGCATACATTGCAGTTACCTGCCGGTCAAAGACAGGGCTGATTTTGATGACATGATCAAGGATACTTACACGATTGCCGCCAAGATCAATGAGAAATCCAATTTTATGGAAGATGCCCGCATCCGCAATGAAAATGGAGTCGGTGGATTGCAATTTAAATTTACGGGCCCGGCAGCGTCACCTTTACAATTCTTGTTGACTGATACCACGCAACATTTTTTCAAAGCTTCCTTATATTTTGAAGCTAAAGTAAACCCGGATAGCCTGGCACCTATTGTTGAGTTTGTGGAGGAGGATGTGAATAAGATGATCCAATCTTTTGCGTGGAAGAAATCAGCCGGGAAGTAAAAAGCATTTAGATCGGCAATAACAAAAAAAACGCCTGTCTTTCTTTTAAGACAGGCGCATCAAAACAAAACGAAAAACCAACTATATTTTTAAGTGGGCGCTTATCGGAACATTAAAGTCCTTTCTTTAAACGCACGGGAATATCTAAATATTTACCCTTTCGATACACTTTCAGATTGATCGTGTCTCCCACTTTTGCCATATCAATTTTTTGCTTGAGATCATCAAAGGAAGTCAGTTTATGACCATCCAACTCTACCAGCACATCACCAGGAAGGATGCCAGCATATTGGGCGGCACTCTTATCACCCACGGCATCTACCAGTAATCCCTCTTTGATTTCTATTCCACGCTCTTTAGCAAGGTCTTCTTCAAGTACAAACACTTCAACCCCCAAAGAGGTTCGCTCAATGTCCCCGTTGTTTTTCATTATGTCGTTTGCTATACTAATAGCAAGATTGACTGGGATGGCGAAGGAGTATCCGGCGTAACTGCCCGTTTCTGAGGCAATTGCAGTATTTATACCCAATAATCTTCCATAGGCGTCAACCAAAGCGCCACCGCTATTGCCGGGATTGATGGCTGCATCCGTCTGGATAAAATGTTCAATTGCCCTGGAGCCCTGTATAATATTGAGATCCCGGCCTTTGGCACTGATAATTCCGGCGGTGACGGTTGAGGTTAGGTATTCAAAAGGATTCCCTACCGCCAGCACCCAATCTCCCACTCGGGCTTTTTCCGAATCCGCATACACCAGGGTAGGCAGGTTATCAGCACTGATTTTTATAACAGCCAGGTCCGTACTCGGGTCCCGGCCAATAATTTTGGCTTTGTAATCTTTTCCGTCAAACAATTTCACACTGACTTCATCGGCGAAATCCACTACGTGATTGTTGGTCAGAATGTATCCGTCTTTAGAGATGATCACCCCTGAACCCGCACCTTTCCGGATGATGGGCCCAAAGCCGAACGCGTCACCGCCTAAACCAAATCGCTGCATCCATTGGCTCATCGGATCCTGTTCCTGGTATCGCTTTTGAGCTGTGGCTTTACTTTCTTCCGCTTCAATCAGGACCACTGCCTTTTGTGCCAACTCAGCTGCATCAGCAAAATCGGGTCCCACTGATGCCGGATTGCCTGAATAGGCGACAGTTTTAGTACCGAATAATTGGTGAAATCCATCTCCGGACCAGGTAATGGCTCCAAAACAAATAAGGCCACCAATCACACCTGCCGCGATGAAGGAAAGGAACGATTTCATAATGAGACTCTTTGTTGGTTAAGGATAAGTATCACCTAAAACGGAGTTGTACTCATGATGGTGTAAAAGATGAATTCGATTAACAATAGTTTAACAGGAATTGAATTCATTCTCCATGGCTACCCTATACAAAAATAGGGTCTTAGATGATCTTCGGCTTGACAGCGGTAAAAGATTTATAAAGGATGTCACGGTATAGTTTGGTGTACAAAGGAGACTGAAGGATATGCAACAACTTTAACGCTTCAGATTTAATTGGATCAGGTGCTTTGTTTGAAAATTCCAACAAAGCATCCATCCATTCCTTCGTAGGGCCATTTATGGTCAGTTGGCAAAGCAGGATGTTCCAATAAACGTGGTCAGCTAAAGCGGAATCAGCAGTTTCTGGCATAGCCATAAAGAGATAGTTTGCCTTTTCAAACTCTTCATTCCGGAATGCTTCAATACCTTTTTGCCATTCTTCGCTTTCAACTTTACTGCTGAAGGTCGAAATACTATTTTCCTGAATAACATTGAAACTCCGCCTGGCCAGGGCCACGGAAGAATAATGATAAGCCAACCAGCACCAGGCAGAAAAGAACAAAAGAACAAGGATGAATAGTAACAGCAAGCCCTTACCCTTATCCTGCTTTTGTTTTTTAATACCCGCATCCCAGGATTTCAATTGATTGCGGAGATGCCGGTTTCGGGCAGCCTGCAGGATGCTGAAGGTTTCCTCACATTCTTTTACATATTGGGCAAAGACAGGATCCGCTTCCATCAGGTGCAGAAGCTTCAATCTATCGTCCGGGCTGACCTGGTTGAGTAAGTGGCGGTCAATCAGGTCCTGGATAGCTTTATCCTTCATAGGTGTGGTTCATAGTGAGAGAGGAACCTTTCTAGTGTAAGTGTCTTCAGCCATGCAATTTGTTACCGTCTTTGACCAGGTTTTTTAATTTTTTAAAACATTCATGTTTGATCTTGCGGGCCATGGGTGCTCCGGACAGGTCCATTTTCCTCGCGATCTCATGCATAGGGTACCGCTCAATCCAAAGCAGGAGGATTTCTTTACATCGGCTTCCCAGGTGGTCAAAGGTCTGTTGGAGTAAAGTGGATGATTCAGTCTCGAGCAACCTGGCTTCAATCGATTCTTCATCGGGGGTGTAAGCTTCCTCTGGCTCGCGAAGCAGGATGCGTTCATCTTTCCTAGCCTGGTTGAGGAGGAGTTTCCGGGTGATCCCCATCCAGAAAGCAAAGAGGGACCGCAATCTTCCATCACTCGATTCGACTCGATGGACCAACACAATAAAGGCATCATGCATGATGTCCTCCGGCTGCCCTTTGAATTCAGGAAAGCGGCGGATCTGTGACCTCAGGTAAATCAGGATCTGTTTTCTGTAGGACAGGTATAGATCTTGCATAGCCTGTTCAGCTGCAGCACCACCGGCGCGGATCCCGTGAATAAATATTTCATCCTGTACGTGAGGATGGCCATGCAAGTGATTCATTTGTTTTCAACCTGGTGATCACGATGCAAAAAACTGTTTTCACTGGCTTCATCAAACAGCCATCCTACAAGTATACAAAAATTGGCGCGAAAAAAAATGCAGATTGTTGAAAAAAAGTTGGTGAAATACGGTAACATTTTCACTTCTCGAGACACTTACATGCAGAAGGGGATAAGTTGATCTTCTGCGAAAGTTGCATGGCACCCGATTTGTAATCACTGCACAGGCAGAAGAGTTGTCATTTCCTCGAATTGCCAGTTGATGAAAGCCGGATGGTAAAAGTATGCATCCGGCTTTTTTTCTGTTACCTCATGAAAGCATTGGCCTGGATAAAAAATATGATGGACCTGATCTATCCGCCCTTGTGTGCAGGTTGCGGTGTATTGAGGCCTTTGGACAATCATATCTTTTGCCTGGATTGCCTGCACGAATTGCCGGAGACCAATTATCACCTGCACGAACACAATCCATTTACTGAACATTTCAAAGGCCGTGTTGAAATCAAAACCGGTGCTGCATTTCTCTTTTTCTCCCGTGAAGGCGGAACGCAAAGATTACTTCATCAAATCAAATACAACAATCGTCCTGACCTCATCACCACGATCGGTCGATGGTATGGAAAGCAACTGCTGCAGTCTCCGCATTGGTCGGACGTGCAGGTCATCATTCCGGTTCCTTTGCATTGGAAAAAGTTTCGCAAACGTGGATACAATCAAAGCGCTGTATTCGGTGAGGGCATTGCAGAAGCCATGGGGATTCCTTGCAGCAGTACAGCCTTACGAAGAGTGACTCACGATAAAAGTTTAACAGGGATGAAAAGATTGGAGCGAGTTCAAACCATTGGCTCATCTTATAAATTAGCCAAACCGAATGTGGTCCGCAATAAACAGGTCATGATCGTGGATGATGTGTTGACAACAGGTGCCACGCTTGAAGCTTGTGCTTTAGCATTGAAGGATGCGGAGGTTGCGTCGATCAGGATGGTGACGATTGCTTGTGGAGAGTTGTAGAAAAAAAGCACCACCCCCCGACCCCCTCCAAAGGGGGAGGATGATCGTGCTGATGATTTAGCAAATCAATTGATAAGCAGGATCAATGAATTAAATCAGCAAATTCTTTTGGTAAGTAAAAATCTTCCTCCCCCTTTGGAGGGGGTCGGGGGGTGGTGCCTTCCCCCTTTAAGGCGCTAGGGGAAAAGGTGCTGCAAATCGTATTTTTGATTCTATGCCAAATGCCACCCAAATCCACACCGCCCTCATCCAGGAAGTCGACCACCGACTTTTTGATGAATCGCTAACACGAATTCTTGAATGTTTAGAAAAACTCACAGACGAACAAATCTGGTGGAGGCCCAATGAATCTTCCAATAGCATTGGCAACCTGGTGCTTCATCTCTGTGGAAATGTGCGGCAATGGATAGGCACCGGGCTCGGAAATCTCCCGGATACGAGGAAAAGACAAACTGAATTTGACGAAAGACGGCAAATCGAACGGGATGTTTTAGTCAGTGAGCTGGTTTCCACCATGAGCATGGCCAAATCGGTCATTTCAAATTTGCCTGAAAATGAGCTTTTAACTTCACGGCCGGTCCAGACTTTCAAGGAGACCGGGATGAGTATTCTCATCCATGTGACGGAACATTTCAGCTACCATACCGGGCAGATCGCTTATATCACCAAATTACTATCCGGTAAATCCCTGAGTTTTTATGAGGGGGTCGTTTTAGAATGATGGGATACCCATAAAGACCCTATATTAGCCAAATGCATAGCCGCCCGTATATCGGAGTTGCATTGTTATTGCTGACAACGATGCTGCGCGGACAAGGAGATATTGAGAAATTACCTCCTTCGGTCAATACTATACAATATGATGAATCCTCCCCGGTGGTCAGCCGGGATGGTTTGAAATTGTTTTTTACCCGTACGGCAGATCCTGATTTTGAATCGACCATTCCCAATGGCCAGGGCCAATGGGCCGCCGCCACGAAAGACACAGCCTATCAACATCAACTCTCGGAGATCTATTCAGAAATTGCCGGCACTAAAGTGGATAATCCTTATGCCTCTGCCCTCAACCAGGATATCTGGTATGCTCCCATTTTTGATGACTCTGTGCTGGAGCCCTTGCATCCCGGCTACCCGATCAACAATGCTTTACCCAATAGTCTCGTGTCCACCGGAATGTCTTCGGATGAATATGTATTGATCAATGAGTTTCACCAGGATGGAAGCATGTATGCCGGTTTTTCCCGGGTGCATATTGGAGAAGACGGACTGACTTACCCGGAACCTATGTACATCTATGGTTTCGATATCAATAACTCTGATGTCAATATGACCATGACCCCCAATGGACATGAATTGATCCTCAGCATCAATGGACCGGAGAGTGAAGGTCAAAATGATTTATACGTTTCCTATTACGTCAGGGACAATGTATGGTCCACACCGGCACATATCGGGACAATACTCAATACACCTTACCAGGAAACTACACCGTACCTGTCACCAGATAAGCGATTTTTATTTTTCTCCTCCAATCGTCCTGGCGGGATTGGTGGAAATGATATTTACAAATCAGAGCGATTGGATTATACCTGGATGAATTGGTCTACACCGGTATTGGTGCAGGGTGGGGTGAATTCAGCTTTTGATGACAGTCAGCCGTACTTTGATCCTGCTGCGCGTTATTTGTATTTCACTTCCAGGCGCGATGGCAGCAGTGATATTTTCAGGCAGCGTTTATTTGAAAAACCAAGATTGAAAAAACCTATTATCGTCAAAGGAAAAATAATCAATACCAAAACCAATCAATTGACACGAAGCGAAGTGTTTTGGGGCCAATTGGCAGCGCCAAAATATCTTGAATATTTTAACAGCTACAATGGTGAATTCCTGGTGACCCTGACGGAATATGAACCGTATAAATTCCAATTGGTCAAACCAAATCACAATGCTCCGCGCATATTAGTAGATCCGAGATTGATTGAAAAGCAAGGAAAAGATACGGTGGAAATCATTTTTTATATTCAGCCGGATGAACCGGGTTCCGTCCGTGCAGTCATTGAGCCTGCTGGTGATACGCCGGACACCATCCATGTTGCTGTCCCAACGAAGGATAATACAATGCCGGACAAGCCCTCCGAATCATCGTTCTATGATATTTATTTTGCACGATCAAAAGCTATTTTTCTGCCGAAATCGGATAATGCCCTGTTTGCCTTGACGGATCAGATGAAACAGAATCCACTGCTCGAAATCAAGATCATCGGCCATACCGACAATATCGGGGATGGAGAAGCATTAGTGGTATTGTCTAATCAACGAGCTGAAGCGGTGAAAATGTTTTTGGTGCGAAATGGAATTGATGCGATGCGTATTCAAACTTTCGGTATGGGTGCAGCTGATCCTTTATATGAAAATACTACCGAGGCTAACCGGGAGCGAAACCGTCGTGTGGAAATCAAAGTGCTGAAGCAATAGCATGAAAGTCATCGCCCGGGGCCTCTCCATTATTTTTCATCCGCTCTTCGTCCTGACCTACATGACGTTGATCCTGCTGTGGACCAATCCTTTTTCATTTGGTTGGCGGCATGTGGCAGAAGCAGATACGCTGTTGATCATCATGATCATGTCTACGATCACCTTGCCGGGCCTGGCGGTGTTGATGATGAAGATGCTGGGGTGGGTGGAGACTTTCGAACTTGAGACACAGGCAGAACGCATTGGACCTTTCCTCGTGGCGGGAGTGATGTATTTATCGCTGTACCTCCATGTCACCCATGCAGAAACCTTTCCTGTTTCACTCCGGGTAGCGGTATTGGGGACATTGATTAGCCTCTGGGGTTGTTTCTTTATCAATTCCATCATGAAGATCAGTCTCCATGCAACCGGTATGGGTGGCCTGGTGGCAATCACGGTGTTGACCAAATGGGTATTTGGATATGAAAATGCGGAAATAGGATTACCCGGTGGTGCTAACCTGGTGGTACCGGTTAATATTTTATTATACACCACTATCCTGATTGCTGGTTTGGTTTGTACTTCCAGGCTCATCGTCAGGGCGCATGAGCGAAAGGATATTTATACAGGATTTATATTGGGATTCATGAGTATCATGATTTCCTGGTTTATTCTTAAATAAAATTTTGAAAAAATAGTAGCCACGAATTACACGAATTATCACGAATGATGAAGTTCAATTCCATTCGTGTGAATTAGTGAAATTAGTGGCTAAAAATAAATCGTTCAACTATTTATAACTGTTGATTCTTTTGCAGAGAAATCTGTGATCCCTCTGCCAGTAATATAGAAGTAGGTTTTTGATTGGTTAAAAAACCAAAAGTTGAACCATAACACATTTCGAAATCAACTTCAATAGAAAATGATGTAGTCGGATAAATTTCCCAGGGTTGATGGTCAACAAAATATTCGAGAGTTGTTTCATCATTCAATTGGGTGTAGCCCCAATAATGTTCCGTAAAAAAATCTTCTTTGCTGCCGGGTGTCAACGGTTCACTCTTTAGATCGGTGATAATCTGTATGGAATGCCATTTGTTTTTCTTCCAGCGATATTGAATATGTTGTTGATTTTGCTGAATGTCCCACATATGTTTCATGGGGACAGTTTCATAATGCTCATGGAAAAGTCCGTTCGCTACTAAGGTCACTGCAGCCTTCGGCACGAACTCACGGATAAACACAACTCCACGTTTTATTAAATCACCCTCAGTACGGTTTACATAAAACCGGAGATTCACTTCTTCAAAAGACTGATGGAATGGAATGGGAATGCCATTCAGTTTACTCTTGTCAAACATAAACCCGACGAGGCTGATATAACATTCGTTTTCCCATACATCAAGCGTTGTTCCTCTTGGCACTAAGGGATAAAGCAAGGCAGGTTCAATGACATAATTGGCCATGATCAGCTTTCGCCAATCGGCTTGCACCTGGAGAGGGAGTTGAATACTCAAGATTAATTTTCAGTGAAGATATTTTATCATGAAGAATGTTGGTCCCTGAGCTTGTCGAAGGGTTGCGCAACTACCTGGTTTTCCACCTCCTTTCCATCTTTCCCCACCTTTAAAGGTGGGGAAAGATGGAAAGGAGGTGGAAAACATAAGTCTTTTTTCTTCCCTTCGACAAGCTCAGGGACCGAAGCATTTATCTATAGATTATTGACCGAATGAAAACCCAACACTAAACTGCATAGACAAACTCTTGTTAGTGTCCGCCCTTGGAACATGGGTATGGACGTTGTTATTACTGTTGATGGTCTGGAGTGAAATATCATAATCATTGCGATCCACATCCCCGAGGCCGTATACATATCTGAAACTGAAAAACAACCCTTCATTGATATAATAGGAAGCACCGCCAATCAATCCCATATCGATGGTCTGGTACTGCATTTTGCCTCTTTCTTCAAATTCATAATAAGCCCCTAAGCGAGTAGGCTCGGCGTAAGTCAGACCGTTGACATCTATAATGGTGCGATCAGCCGATGCGCCACCGGC
>Ga0247751_1000009_pt1 | contig 13023 bp, 9 predicted proteins | sample UWRJS049202B5_FD_180718 | JGI IMG/M metagenome (GOLD analysis project Ga0247751, IMG submission 180718) | Soil microbial communities from Arlington Agricultural Research Station in Wisconsin, United States - UWRJ-S049-202B-5 | ecosystem: Environmental > Terrestrial > Soil > Agricultural land... | reverse complement strand
CGTGGTCACAATGCTGTCACATCCAAAACCATTGGTCAGCATCTGAACAAATACACCAACATCTGCAGGATTACATGATGATCCAGCAATGAAGGTAGAATCCTGTGCTGAAAAAGTAACCGTAGTAATAACTAAACTGTCACAACTCTGAGCTGTCGTGTAATGGGTTTCAGTCACTCCGAGACTAGAGGAATCGCAGGATGTCTTAAAGTTCATTGTAGTATCCGGCACACCTGCTGTGATGGTCGTAATAACAAGACTATCACAACCCATTTGATTCGATAGCAGGTTTTGAAATACACCAATGCTGGCAGAGTCACAAGAGATGCCTGACAAATATGTGGTATCCGACGGTGCTATTGTTACTGCGGTGATGACGATACTATCACATCCATCCAGAGCAATCAGGAATTGAGGAAACACACCGAGCAAAGTAGAATCACAGGTAGGTTGATTTAACAATGTCGTATCAGCAGGTGGTATCCAATTCGTTGTTGTGATGATGAGGCTGTCACATCCGTCTTGATTCGTCAGCATCTGTGTGGAGGTGCCAACACTTGAAATATTGCAAGAGAGCAGATTTATTAAGGTCGTATCCGAAGGAAGCAAAGTCACAGTCGTCGTCACCATTGTGTCGCATCCGTTTGGATTGTTGAGGAAGGTGATGAAGACTCCGGCGGCGGAGGAATCGCAAGTTGTGGAGGATTGAGCAATCTGAATGGCAGGAAGAACAGTCAGGTTAGTGGTCACTACACTATCGCATCCAAAGTAAGTACTCAGTGTATTTTCATATACACCCGGCTCACTTTCCCAAAAGAATCCAAGAAAGATGCTGTCGCCATCGCAAATGGAAGCATCTACCGATACAACATAAGTGGGATGCACATCCACGACTTGAACCGGATCTGTGATCTCGATGCAAGCATCCTGTAATGGAGTCACATTGGTGATCGCGTAGGTTGTCGTTTGAGTTGGTAAATCAGTGAAAGGAAAATCATCGCTAACATTTGGAAAACTAAAAGGAGAACCAGGATCAGAAGAAATATCCACACTAAGTGAAAAAGGAGTATCCGTATTGATGATGAGATTCGCCTGCTGATTGTCGCAGATTTCGACATCACCATCGAGTGATACATGGACGATGGGTAAGATTTCCAATTCCACCGTATCATGTCCCGGGCAATTGAATCCATCAGTAACGGTTACGATGTATTGTCCCGACTCATCAACAGTGATCGTCTGATTATGTGATCCGGTGGACCATGTGTAAACTGCTCCGGGAACACCAGCATCGAATGTCGCAGTCTCTCCATCGCAGGCTTGTTGGTCAGGACCGAGATCTACTAAAGTCTGTGGAAGTGCAATCACATCGATGAAAGCTGTAGCGATATTGCTGGATTGTCCTGATTCGGTTGTGAATTGCACTTGTACAGTACGTGGTCCGGGTGTGAGTGGCTCTGCTGTATTTTGATAGACTATTAATTGAAGTGCATCTTTAAAGTCGGTTGATTTTGCACCTCCTGCATTGGATAGGGTGACCATGCCTGTGCCTAAGCCGGTAGCATTAATTCCAGCTACAGAACCTGTCATGTTGAGTATTTCATTTGGAGCGTCCGGAACGTTCCCCACCACTTTAATTGTCATGGTGGAGATGATCGCATCATAGAACATTTTAGTGTCTTCATCGGCAATTTCAGCTCCTGAAGACAAACAATTATATTCCGAAGAATTGTAATCAGCATTGGTAGCACCTGAACTGTCATCGCAGTCAAGATCAAGTACAGATGAACAATTAGCTGAGTTAGTAAATTCTTGTGGAGAAGAAATGAAATATCCAATTATTGGCCCAAGGTCACATATAGGAGTTATAACACCATCGACCAGACTAATCATCACAATGGAATGTGTCCATTGATTTGTTCCCATTAAAGTCTGACAATATGGTGATGCAGTAAGGCCATGAATTGGTTCAGAAGCCGGATATGAAACAATAACTTCACTATTAGAAGGAACTAAAGTATCTAATCGAATAATGGATCGCGTACCAGGTACGACATCTTCAGCTCCATAATAAATAAATCCATTTGCCATAGTCATTTCGCCAGTACTACGGTATCCTGTGGCACCAATTGCAGTAACTGAGCCGGAATTAACATTCAACCTATAAATTGAATCGGAATTGGCATTTGCCCAAGGAACTGAGAAATAAATTCCACCTCCAACCCCCACAAATCCTCTCATTATGGGAAGGTAATCTGGTCCAGTAAAAATTGGAGCACTAGTGTTGCCAGATAATAAATCAACCTGACTTATGATAGGGTTTATGCCGTTGCTTGATAGATAATACAAATTTCCGTTAGGGTCAAAAGAAATGCCCGAGGTCCAGCCGAAAGAAGAGCCTACTGTCCCAATAGAACAATTGCATAAACTTGGATTAAATTCAACAGTATAAAGATTACTTGGTATACCAACAAAATGAAATACCTGGCAAAATGAAAATTGGTATGAAAAAATAATTATCATAATGAAAAATAAACGCATTTGATGAATGGAGAAAGCAAAACAATGGCAATCTGATTCATCCATTAAAATATTTATATTATTAAATTTCCTAGCCGAATTCTCCATTCTTTAATTGATGTATCTATTGATATTAATTAAAAATTAGGACCCCTCATTAATCTGGGGTCCTAATTTTCAATAAATGGGCTAACTATCCACAATGTCCAACTTGACACGAACTATTCGTAGCAAAATAATAAGTAGTCAAAGTAGGAATGGTAATGTAGATTATTTGTGGATGGGCAACATCATTTTGACAGGTGATCTGAATAACTGCAGGATCTATAGAACTTGTATTGCGTATTGCAAAGGTTGAACCTTGTGCCATACAAAACAAGCTTTTTGGACTATCAGAATCAAGCTGTATTATTTGTCCTCCGCCATTAATAGCAGGACAAGTAATTGGAGCTGTATCATTACATGTGAGCTGACCATCTGTAGTTCCGCAAAGTCTGAGAAATGCTGCATCATCTGGATCCTGCAATTCGACTCCACAACAACAGTCATTTACATTTGGACAATTTTCACATTCATCAACTCTTGAGGATATATGATCTATATCCTTTATAGTTGATTTCTGTAAATCTGCTTTCTCACAGCTGTATGTCAGCCATAGGAGTCCAAAGCAAATCAGAATTTTATAGAATTCTATGTTTTTCATAGCTTAACGATGTTATTTGTTATTAAAACCGGCATTCCAGATCCGTTCTGGCAGTGCCGGTTTACTCTTAGGCCTGCCTACCGAATTCCTGGATTCCGGAAACCCCGTTTTCAATCTGATGAATAGTTAGCTTCCCGTGTAGTTATATTCCATTTACATCGTCCCTTCTTAGTCTTTCCGCCGTCCGTTGCGGCTGCTTTCTTGTGTATCTTGCAATGGTGTTCTTTCAGTGAATGTAAGGGGCGCTCTCACCGTGGTTATCCCCGCTTCGAGCTCGAACACTTGGACCCTTAGCGGGTAACCTCATCGAGAGCCATCAACGGCAGATGGTACCGCGGCCATACTTGGCATGGAAATATCTTGTATAAGACTCCAGGTGCTGTTTTATAAAAACCAGAAAACGAAAAGGCTAGATTAATCAGTTGAGTTCGAGCCATTGCGAACAGAATGCTCCGCTTATTTGAAAACTCAAAACTTAATATCCGTTGAATCCAATATGTTAACATAATATGGTAACCAAAAAACCAGATCAAATTTAAGGGGAGACCAATTTGCATTGCGAAACTAAGCTTTTCGGCTGTCATCTCCAAATCAGGGATTGTTAAAATCGAGGATGTTTACCCTGATTTTTTTATTTGCTTTCGCAAGTTTAATTACTCTATCATAAGATCAAAAATAAAACGTTAGAGCATGAGAATTTGGGGTGGTAGGAACAAATTTCAAAGGGGCAGAATGAATAATGAATGGTTCGACAAGCTCACCACAAGTAGCGAACAAGGAAGTGGAAATTGAAGTAGATAGTTGAAGTAGAAATTGAGTGAGAAGGTGAAGTGGAAACTATTTAATGAACCCCGGGGTTTTCGTAGCGATAAAATTTTCCTGCTGCAGGCGAAAATTTTAAGCGGAGAAACACAGGGGAATCGCCCGCGAAGCATGGGCGAAGGGGCAGTATGAATATGGAATAGCGAACAAGGAAGTGGAAGTTGAAGTAGAAAGTTGAAGTAGAAATTGAGTGAGAAGGTGAGCGGTATTCGATCATTTTTTCGTGTAGGGGCGTGATGAGGTAAAGAATAATGAATAACGAATAGCGAATATCGAAGTGAGAAGTTGAAATTGTAAGTCGAAGTTGGAAGTACAAATTGTTGTAAAATTTCGCAACGCGAGAAATATCAAAGGGGTATCTTTCCATCTCCATGCAAATCCTCAAACTCAACAAAGGCCGCGATCAATCCATCGCCCGCCGTCATCCGTGGATCTTTTCAAGAGCCTTGCAGAAAGTGCCGAAGAGTGTCGCAGATGGCGATGTCGTGCAGATCCAGGATGATGAAGGCAATATCATCGGCGTGGGGCATTACCAGGATAGCAGCCTGGCCGTTCGGTTATTAGCCTTTGAAGCTGTCAGCATTGATCATGCTTTTTGGAAAAACAGGATATACGCTGCGTATGAATACCGGAAAGCATTGGGATTCCTGGAACCCGGTGTGACCGATTCATTTCGATTGATACATGGTGAGGGTGATCAGCTCCCTGGTCTCATCATTGATATCTACAACACGGTAGCGGTGGTGCAAGCGCATTCCATCGGGATGCATAAAGCCAGGCAAAAAATAGCTGACGTGCTCATGACCATTCCCGGTTTGAAAATAGATGCCGTCTATGCTAAAAGCAAAGAAGCCCTTCCCGGTGAATATGCGAACGAGGTCACTGACGAATGGCTGCAAGGAAATCCCGTCGAAGAAATCATCGCGCATGAAGGTGGCCTTCAATTCATCGTCAATGTCATGACAGGACAGAAGACAGGTTTTTTCCTTGATCAGCGACCGAACAGAGAATTAGTCAGACAATATTCAAAAGACGCTTCTGTTTTAAATTGCTTTTGTTACACCGGCGGATTTTCTCTCTATGCACTACAAGGCGGCGCAAAGAATGTCCTCTCTATCGATTCATCCGCCACTGCACTGACGATTGCTGATAAAAATGCAGCGCTCAATTCGTTCGCTGATCAACATGAATCATTAAAAGAAAATGTACTGACCTATCTCACCAAAACGGATTCACTGTATGATATTGTCATCGTCGACCCCCCTGCCTTTGCGAAAACCTTAAGCAAACGTCACAATGCTGTGCAAGCTTACAAGCGATTAAACATTCTCGCCATGGCGAGAGTAAAACCTGGAGGGATGTTATTCACCTTTTCCTGCTCGCAAGTCGTCGATCGTCAACTTTTTAATCATACCATCGTCGCCGCCGCCATTGAATCCAATCGCATGGCACGCGTGATGCATGAGTTGAGCCAAGGACCTGATCACCCTTCTTCGATTTTTCATCCGGAGGGGCATTATCTCAAAGGCCTTGCTTTGTATCTCGAATAGGTTTCCGGTGGTGGTTGGAGAGAACTCACAACCACACCAATCAAATTGTTGCTGCTGGAGTTCTCTCCTGCAGCCCCGCGAGTCTTCACGAGGTGGTTGGAGAGAACTCACAACCACAACATTCTGCTGGGAATGGAAATCATACCTTTACCCAACAAAAATCGAAAGTTGTGAACCAGAACCAAAGTGATAAACTCATCATCTCCAGGACCGATGATGTCACCGTGATCAAACTGAATCGACCGGATCGGTATAATAGTTTCAATAGAGAAATGGCGCTTGCATTGCAAAAAGCATTGGATGTATGTTTCGTGGATGGGACGCGCTGTGCGGTCATCACGGGAGAAGGAAAAGCTTTCTGTGCTGGCCAGGATTTGAATGAAGTAACAGATCCGAACGGTCCGCCATTGAAAACCATCCTGACTGATCATTACAATCCAATCATCCGCAAGATCCGGGAATTGAATATGCCAGTCATCGCGGCGGTTAATGGCGCTGCAGCAGGAGCCGGTGCAAACATTGCCTTAGCTTGCGATGTCGTGATTGCCAAAGAGTCCTCTTATTTCATGCAGGCGTTCAGCGCTATCGGTTTGATACCGGATAGTGGCGGTACGTTTCATCTTCCAAGATTGATTGGATGGCAACGGGCCAGTGCATTCATGATGCTGGGCGATAAAGTGAGTGCTAAGGATGCAGAAGCCATGGGTATGATTTATAAAGTGATTGCCGATGCAGAATGGGACACTTATGTTCAATCTTTGTCACAACGAATGGCCGGAATGGCAACTAAAGGATTGGCCCTGACCAAACGAGCATTAAACCTATCTCTCAATCACAATCTGTATGAACAATTAAATTTCGAAGAGCAACTGCAGACTATTGCAGGAGAGTCTTCGGATTATAAAGAAGGAGTGCAAGCCTTTTTGGAAAAACGTAAACCTAACTTCACCGGTAATTGAATAAGATCGCCATTATAGGAGCAGGCTCCATGGGCAGCGGTATTGCTCAGGTAGCCGCTATGGGCGGATGCGAGGTGATCCTGTATGACAGTTTCGAAGCGTCCATCATCAGAGCAAGAGATTCGATTTCAGCTTCGCTCAATAAGCTTGTCGAAAAAAACAAACTGACGGACCAGGAAGCCAAAGCCATTTTCGGCCGCATCTATTTCGCTGATCACTTCGAAAGTGTGAAAGGATGCGAATTGATTTTAGAAGCCATTATTGAAGATGAAACTGAAAAGAAAGAACTTTTTGCAAACCTTTCATCTTTCTTAAATGAGGATACCATTGTTGCCAGCAATACTTCTTCACTTTCCATTACCGCATTAGCAAAGCATGTTCCTTATCCACAAAATTTTATCGGCATACATTTTTTCAATCCTCCTGTTTTAATGCCTTTAGTCGAAGTCATTCCGGCTTTACAAACCAATCCTCAAATAATTGGATCGGTAGTATCCGTTATTAAACAATGGAATAAAACTCCTGTCCTGGCAAAGGATACACCCGGTTTTATCGTCAACCGAATCGCACGACCTTTTTATGGGGAAGCGCTGCGCATTGCAGAAGAACAATTGGCCCCTTATGCCGAAATTGATGCTGCCATGCGGAAATTTGGTGGCTTCAAAATGGGCCCATTTGAATTGATGGATTTTATCGGGCTGGATGTCAACTATGCTGTCACACATTCTGTTTGGACAGCGATGTATTATGATCCACGGTATAAACCATCCTCCTTACAAGCTTCATTAGTGAAGTCTGGTTGGCTGGGAAAGAAATCCGGCAAAGGTTTTTATGATTATTCAGCAGAAAAAACTGAAGTACAGGTAGGCGACCAACATCGTAAGATTTTTGAAAGAATAATATCCATGTTGATCAACGAAGCGGCGGATGCGCTTTATTTAAGGATTGCCACCAAAGAAGATATTGACCTGGCGATGACATTGGGCGTCAATTATCCGGTAGGATTATTGAAGTGGGCAGATCAGCTTGGCTTGCAGGTTTGTGTTGACCATCTTGACCATTTGAACGATCAATACAGGGAAGACCGATACCGTTGCAGTATATTGCTTAGAAACATGGCCCGGTTGAGTCAAACTTTTTATTGATGAATGCGATTGTCGAACGAATGTATAATGAGGATTACTTCAGCCAATGGTTGGGAATCCTTCGGCTAGAAGAAGGTCCAGGGTATTGCACGCTTCAGATGACTGTTCGGCCGGAAATGGTAAATGGTTTTGGCATTGCTCATGGCGCCATCACTTATGCACTCGCCGATAGTGCACTTGCCTTCGCTTCCAATAGCCATGGTCGGAAAGCAGTATCCATTGAGACTTCTATCAATCATATCCTGGCAGTAAAAGTGGGCGATGTGCTGACAGCCATAGCAGAGGAAACTTCATTGAGTCATAAATTAGGGATCTATCATATCCGGGTCTTGCGACAGGAAGAATTAGTCGCGCATTTTAAAGGAGTCGTGTACAGGAAAGGTGAGACCTGGGACGTTTAATGATTTGGACCACAAATTTTGTTTTGAAAAAATATTATACCATCCTGATTTATTTAGTGCTTGCCTCTTTAGCGGTGAAGGGCCAGGATAATATTTACAAGACTTCTGATGGCGTCATTAATTTCAAATCCGATGCACCCCTGGAAGTCATCACCGCGACTTCTAAAAAGATGGAAGGCGTCATTGATGCGGATGCCTTAACCTTCGCCTTTTCACTCCAGGTTCGGACCTTTGAAGGATTCAATAACGGATTGCAACAGCAACATTTTTATGAAAACTACCTGGAAACGGATAAATATCCTGCTGCCACATTTTCCGGTAAAATCATAGAACATGTCAACCTGAAAGTCCCCGGCACCTACACCATTCGGGCCAAAGGTCAACTCACCATTCATGGCCACACCAAAGAGCGCATCATCAAAACGGTCATTGTCTCCACCGGTAATGAACTCAGGGCTAAAGCATCTTTCCTGGTGCCGTTAGCAGATCACCAGATTGAAGTACCTCGAATCGTCAATCAAAAAATTGCACAGGAAATCTCCGTCAATGTGCAGGGTATTTTTCAGCTGGAGGGGAAATCATGAGAAGGCTCTACTGGTTTTTCCTGCTGTTATTTTTTTCCCCGCTTTACGGACATGAATATCATCTCAGTGTATTACCGGCAGATTACAACGCTGACATCCAGCAAATCAATCTCTTGTTTCAATCCTCCGATAAGCTGATATGGCTGGGTACCGATATTGGTTTGTTTTCTTTTGACGGCCGGAAATACAAAAAATATTCCCGTGAGGACCAGGCTGAAGTGAAAGTAACCGCCATTTCAGAATCTCCAAATGGCGAGATTTGGGCGGGCTACGAAGATGGTCATATTATGATCACCAGTTTCCAGGGAAATATAAAAAACCTGGTTCCGGATTCCATCAAGGGATTTTCCATTACCAAAATAGTTTTTAAGTCAAACCGTGAAGTGATTATTGCCACCTATGGCATGGGGCTCTGGCTGATGGAAGACGCCAAATTTGAACACCTTCTACACAGTTCGCTGGCTCAAATCACTGACATCTACGATGCCATCCTGGACAACAAAGGTCAACTTTGGTTGGGCACTGACGACGGTATCTGGATTTACGCTACAAAGCCATTCCCTACTCTTGAGCGCATGGGTCGCGAACAGGGCTTGCAAGATGACATTATTACTGTCTTATCCCTGACGCGACAAGGCAATGTATTGATCGGCATGTATGACTTCGGTGTTGAGCAATTCAATAAAACCCGGAATGAAGTGCAGATGATCAAGAAATTTTCAGAGGATGATGGAAGCATTGTTTCCATGGTGAATGGTTTCGGCAGTGACTTGTTCATTGCTACCGATAGAGCTTTATGGTTCACCTCACCAACCGTAGAGCCCCATAAAATAACATTTTCCATTCCGCTTAAAAACAGGATTGAGAGCATCCTTTTCGATATGAATGGCAACTTATGGCTGTCGAGCGGTAATCGGATATTTTTTGCCAATACTCAATTGGAATACATTCGTCCTGCTTTGTCCGGCATCCAGGCCATACTCAGTACAGATGATCTGTTGTGGTATGGATGTCAACATGGCCTTTTCTCAACGGATAAAGAGGGTGAACATTTGGTTGCCCATCTCAGCCAACAATCCATCAATGTATTATCCCTTTACAAAGATCCTGATGGTTTCCTATGGATTGGGACCTTTGGACAGGGCCTTTATATTTTTGATCCGGTTTCGAAACGAATAAGGCACCTGACGGAACGCGATCAACTCTCCAATACCAGCATTCTGAACATTGATGGTAATGGCCATCGCGTTTGGCTGGCGACTTTAGGTGGTATTACCCAAATAGAATGGACCGGCCATCCCTTTGAACCCGGCATGCATGTAACACAATTACAAGATGAATTTCACTCCCCTCCGGGTTATGTATACGATGTATTTGTATCAGCCGGGGGACAGGTTTGGTTTGGCACAGATGGTAAAGGACTTTTATACCTGGAGAAGGGAGGCCTTCATTCCTTTCCTATTTTATACAATAAAGAGGATAGCAGCCAGATAGATGTCCGAACGATTTATAGCATGACGGAAGATTGGGAACACAGGCTTTGGATCTCGATCGCGAAAGGCATGGTCCTGTGTGTGGATCAAAAAGGCAAGGTCGTCAATAAGGTACCTTCTCCCCATGGTTCACTCAATAGTATTGCGTTGACGGGATCTGAAGAAGTCCTGATGATTCGCGAAGGTGTTATACAATCTTTAAATGCGAACAGCCAGATATACTGGCTGGATGAATCTTCAGGATTATCTTCTTTCACACCCAATATTAATGCTACGTCCACGGATAAGGACGGTTCTGTTTGGATCGCTGACAGCGATGTCATCCTGCATTATATTTCATCCAGTGCTCCCGATGACCAGATTGTGCGATTGCAATTTGAAGATATTTCTCCTGGTTCCCTGGATCAGCCGCAACCGATAAAGCTTCAACCAGACAGTAATTTTTTGGATGTGCGATTTACGGGAATTTGGTATCATAATCCATCCTATGTCCGTTACCGGTATATGTTGAAGGGCCATGACCTGGATTGGATCTTAACAAGGGAAGGAAGAGCTGTTTATTCACGGTTGAGCCCGGGCACTTACACTTTTATTTTACAGGGTTCTCATAATGATGATTTTTCACAATCACCAACCTTACAGCGTAGCATATTAGTCATGCCTCCATTTTATTTGAGATGGTGGTTTATCGCCGGCATACTGGTAGGTATTGGGTGGATTGTATATTGGTTTATCCGGGCCAGGATTTTCCGATTGAAAAAAATGCATACGCTGGAAAAAGAAAAAACAACGTTGCAGTTACACGCCATCCAGGCACAAGTAAATCCACACTTTCTTTTCAACAGTTTCAACACGCTTTCCAGTATTATTGAAGAGGACCAGCAGGCGGCAGTTGCCTATGTGGATCAATTGTCTTCCTTTTTCCGTGGTGCGCTCATGCATCGCGATGATGAATTGATCACCCTGGCTGAAGAAATGGATATCGTACGCAATTATATGTACATCCTGATCAAACGATATGGTGATAACATTCATATTCAAGAGCACATCACCAACCTGAATGGCTGGATTGCTCCTTTGAGCATTCAATTGCTGGTAGAAAATGCTATCAAGCACAATATTGTCTCGGCAGACCGGAACCTGACCATTCAAATCACCATTGATGAAAAATGGGTCAAGGTGTCTAATCCTATTCAGCCCAAATTCCAATCCAAGGGAGAATCAACGGGGTTTGGCTTGAGCAGCCTGGTAACACGCTATACGTATCTTACCCCCCTGAAGATTGAAATCACGAAAGAAACCAATAGGTTTACAGTTCAAATCCCTATCCTTTACCTGGAAAATACCATATGAATATCCTGATCGTTGAAGATGAAAAGCCCGCCGCCACCAGGCTGGTCAATATGCTCAGGAAGGTGGAACCGGAAGCCAATATCCTGGGGATAACCGAAGGGGTGGAATCAACACTCAATTTTCTCGATCAAAATCCCAATCCTGACCTGGTCTTCCTGGACATTCACCTGGCGGATGGCTCAGCATTTGAAATCTTCAATCACCATCCGATGTCTGACATGGGGATTATTTTTTCAACGGCCTTTGATCAATATGCTATTGAAGCCTTTAAGGTGAATGCTTTGTATTACCTGCTAAAACCGATTAAACAGGAAGAGCTCGAAAAAGCATTGTCGCGGTATAAGGAGATAAAAGACCGGGACAACAACTATAAAGAAATTGTCAACAAGTTGTTGACCAAGCCGGTGGTTGAAAAACGATTCCTGATCCGCATGGGTCAGAGTCTGCGACTGGTGCATCAGCAAGACATTGCTTTTTTCTATACGTCTGATAAGATCACCTTTATGATGACCCGTGAGGGCCGAAAATACCCGTTGGATTATACGCTTGAAAACCTGGAGATCATGATCGACCCGGCGAAATTTTTCCGGATCAACCGTCAATATATCATTCACATTGAAGCGATTCAGCAAATGCATGCGCATTCGAAAGCCAGGGTGAGAATAGATTTATTGCCGGCAGCTCATGAGGAGGTCATTGTCAGTACGGAAAAGTCTCCGTTGTTTAAAAAATGGCTGGAGGGTGAAGAATAGCCTTTGAATCGGTGGTCAAATTGGCCGTTTCGGGGTACCTCCGTACCCATTGGGGAATAAAGTCGATAGTAAATATCATGGCTCGACATAGATTTAGCCGGACGGTTTGAAAGTATAATGGATTTGTAGACCTTATGAGTAAATTTCTCCTCCTGCTTGCAGGTTTATCATTGGGTTGGGCGATCTCTTCATGTAAATATGACAACACGGAGGAGTTGTACCCAATGCCACCTTGTGATACGACCATGGTTACGTATAGCCTTACCGTTGCACCTATCATTTCTGCCAATTGCCTCGAGCCTGCATGTCATGGCGGAACGGCTGAGGTTAGCGGCATTCCACTGGATGGACATGACAACCTCAAACAAGTAGTGGATAATGAGCGCCTGATCGGCTCCTTACGTCATGAGAGTGGATATTCATTTATGCCAAAGAACACTACGGCATTGCCGGAATGTAATATTCTATCTATTGAGCAATGGGTGGCCGAAGGGGCCCCTAACAATTAATGGGATGATGAAAAAGCTGAGTGGGATCGTCATACTACTTTTTATAGTGACTGCCGGGTCAACGGGCCAGCAGTATTACTCCAAGACCGGCAAAGTCACTTTTGTCTCTGATGCCCCCCTGGAAAAAATTGAAGCTCATAATAATAATGGCTATGTCGTTTTTGATGCGGCCACTGGAAACATCGAATGGTCGGTCCTGATCAAAGGATTTCAATTTGTAAAAGCCCTGATG
>Ga0247751_1000008_pt1 | contig 13411 bp, 18 predicted proteins | sample UWRJS049202B5_FD_180718 | JGI IMG/M metagenome (GOLD analysis project Ga0247751, IMG submission 180718) | Soil microbial communities from Arlington Agricultural Research Station in Wisconsin, United States - UWRJ-S049-202B-5 | ecosystem: Environmental > Terrestrial > Soil > Agricultural land... | reverse complement strand
TCATTCTTCAACTTAGCACCAACTGTTGCAATGTCAGCGACGATGTTAGACATTGTGTTGATGGTGCGAGCGAACTCAGCTAGCTCTTGACGCATCATCTCGTTGTCTTCACTCAAACGCTCGACAGCTTTAATCAAGCCGCGTTCTACTCCGTGTTCTTTAATCAAGAAGCGTACATCTCTAGCTCTCTGCACATAAGTGGGCATAGGAGTTACACCTTTGTAATGTCTGTGTCTGTGTGTTGCAGTGTGAGTGCACGTAGACCGTGCACGGCTTCTTCTAACTTATCGAGAGCTTTAGTAGCTCTATCGAGAAGACGTTGTACTGTCTCAGCCTTTCGCTCTAGCTTTATTGCAGATGCTACACTACTAGCTTGTTGTCTAGCTATTGCAGCTTGCTTCAACACTTCAACTACGCGCATTCTTCTCTCGCGTAGCTGCTGTAGGAACATGTCCTGCTCGACTTGTGTCATGTTAAGGAATGACTTTGGGCTGATAGCTTCATCAACACTTCCGCCAACGCTACTGCTTTTGGCAGTAGGTTGGCGAAGTTTGACGACGTTGTTCTTGTCGTCAGGCATTTGGCTTATTCCACTGTAAGAGGTGCCGCATTCATGATGAGTGCTGGTGTAGCTTTCTTGGTGACACGCTTGATTGCTTTGTCAATCAAATCAACTTTGACACCCATGCGGACTAGCTCTGTACGTAGTTCATCAGTGTCTACACGCATTGCAGGTCTGTTGGCATTGAGTGAGATGCAATAGTCTTCACCCATGATCGTAGTAGCAGTCTTTGTCATCGTAGCTGCTGCGTTCTCTCGCAACTGACTGATAGCTTCTTCGTAGTCAGTCACTACACGACGCTTGACTGCTTCATAGCGCTTCTCCGCATGTGTTCTCAACAACGAAGCTACACTCAGTTCGGCAGCTAGCTGATCTACACTGTCCTGTGTAGTCTTTGGTGCTTCCAGAGAAGCTATACATTGTATAGCTCTTGCTTCAAGTGGCAGTTTGTCGCTTTCACTCGACAGTGTTTTCGTCGTTGTCTTCGCCATTGTCGTCATCTCCGTCTGAGGGGTTGTTAGTATTAGTAAGTATAGCAGGTTTAGAAACAGAAGCAAGTTCAGCCTTTCTACGAGCGAGTGCTTCTACATATGCATCACCCCAAGGCCACGGAATGTGCTTGTAGATAGTACGTAGTCTGATCTTCTTTATCACGCTAACATCTACTACGAAGTTATAACCTTCACGCATCTTGGCAGCAACGAACTTAGCAGTGCAACCGACTTCAAGCATCTGCATTATTCGTTTGACTTGGTAGTGCTTCATGCCAACACGTTCGCGGTCGAGCATGTCTTTCACGTTGTCAGCCTGAGTGCCTATGAGCATGTGGTATGGGTTGCAGCACCACGAATTGTCGCACGTATGGCGGACCACATCGCCTTTCTGCAGTTGGTATCCTGTGTATAGTTGGTAGACTACACGGTAGACGTAGTAGTGCTTCTGATCTATGCACACTCTAGGTCTATACTCACCTCTCGTTCCCAAACCGTGTGCGCCTTTCCACTCCCAACACACTTGCTTATCGCCCATATGCATGTCTATACGACGGAATACATCGTAATGCTCACTCACCTCATTGGGGCGAGTGAGTTGCTTGTTCTTGTTGCCAGCAGCTACCTCCGCACGCTGTGCGGCTACGTGCGGAGGCATCTTGGCATGTTTGTCATTCATCTCTTACACCACATGCCAATAAGAAACGACTACGACTGAACTTAGGATTAGTCGTTCCAAACTCATGCGCGAATATCCATGCGACTTCATCGCGCTCGTGTCCTTTACGAAAGCGGCGTTGAATTATGTCAGCTATGACGGCGAAGTGTCTGTGTTCTAACTGTGGTCTTCCTTCTGCTGTTCTTACGTCTTTGTTTAGTTGACTGCTCGTTGTCATGGGCATAGTAGCTCACCTTGTTTATCAGCTTGACTATATAGAGGGACGGAAGGAAGTAGAGCAGTGAATAGATCATCACTGCACTACCCCATGCGTTTGCGTAAGCTAGTACTAGTTCAATCCACAACATCATCAGGTCCAGTTAGTGCAACTGACCACGCAGTGTTGTCACTAGGATCGGCGTCGATGTATGCTTGTGCATCAAGCTCAGTAGCGAATGGGCCAATGAAGATGAAGCCGTTAAGCGGGTCGCCTAGGATTACTATGTGCATAGTCACTCTCTCTCCTCTGTTTCCATCTCGTAGACTTGCAGCATCAAGTTAGCCACTTTATCGACTAACGTGTTCTGCATGCGTATGGTGCCGTCTTCTACGCGTGTAGTGAGGTGCACCCATTCCTCATACAACGTGCCTAGCAACACCATGAAGCCGCGCTCGAATGCCTCTTTGGTGATGTAGATAGTGCCGTTCTTATACAACCCGATTACATCTTCGGGCAGCGATGAGCAACATACAACGGTCTGTGGGTCGATAGGACAACTACACAGTTGTAGTATGTTGTAGGCTTTCTTCAACTGCGTCTTCTGAAAGCGATTAGGTTTGAAGTGTTCGACTTGCTCATCGAACGGTCTGCTACGATTGTATGCATCACGTGCCCACAGTGGCATTGATTGATGATGCTTATTAAGATAGGCGCATGCCTTGTTGAAGTCATCACTAGGCGTGCAATAGTCAGCACTAAGTTGGTTCTCATACATCTTCTCATTAGCTATAGCTGGCAAATGTTGTATGAGGAAGTCATATGACATGTTCTCTAGCCATAAGTGACTGATGTGGTGGCGTAGTGTCCATGTGTCAGCAATGGTACGATCTTCTGTTAGCTCTACAGTTTCAGTGTAGTCATAGGTGAAGTGCGTCATCTTATCGAGCTTCGTACCAGTGAACATTGTCTTGTAGTACACAGTGTTCTCACTGTCAGGTACTTTCTCAACACAGCGCATACGGAATGACTGCGCTAGTGTCTCGCGCTGAAGGAAGTACTTAGCATGTTGATCGTAGACGCGAATGAAATCATCACTAGTTACGTATACGCATACATCGCCGGGATGAGGGTTGAAGCAATATATGTCTTCAATTAGCTCCACACTGCCACCTTCATCAAGCGCGTTGGTATAAAGTTCACGATACGCTTGCCACAGCTTCCAATTAGCTCCCAAGTGTGTAGTGAATGGTAGTTCGTGAGCAGGTTGTGGGTCGTTGTCCACTACGCGATAGTAGATGAAGTCAAACTCCTTATCACGGAATTTGTCACGCCTTGTGAAGAATGTATACACTGTATAGTCACCACCATCGTTAGCAACGTGTACATCAACCTTGCAGTTGTGGCGCAGTAGTGTGGCTATGGCATACTTGAAGCCAGTGCCGAAGAAGCCAATAGCTTTTTCATCCTGCTTAGCACTCAGGCCGAGCATAGTGAAGGCACGTTTGTCAAGCGTGCCGTTGTTGTAGAAACAGATTGCCTTTGTCATCTTGTATCCCCATTGTTGCGTGGTAGGCGAGCTATTAAGCTTTCGAGTTGTTTAGCTTCATCACTTGCTACTTTATCCTCCTGTGCTTGCAGCTTAGCTACTAACGCTGGACGATAGGCTACACGACCAGCTTCTTCAACTGCACTTACTATCAGCAGTTGTATGTTGTTAAGTCTACTCACTAGTTCAACAGCGTGACGCATGTAGTGATCGCGTTCGACTGTTGCTGTCTTCAGTCTACTCTCTAGCTGGTTGTTGCGCTCCTTCAACAGCGACAACTCAGCCATCATTCTGTCTGCTTGCAAGCGTAAGTCGTCACGCTCAGTGACGATCAACTGTATAGCTTCAACGCCACGTGCAGCTTGTTCATGTAGAACGTCAGGCTTACCGTTGGTGTTCATCACTTGTCCCCTGTTGCTGGTCTGATGATGATGCTGTTCACATACGCTTCAGTACGTGTACATTGTATAGCCATTCCATTGGGGTGTAGTTCCATGTAGGTGCCACACCACAAGTCACTATCGCCACTGCGTTTGTCAGTAGCAGTCCACACTTGCCATGCGCCCTGCTTGTACACAAGCATATGCACTCTAGTACCCGGCTGTAGCCAGATGTTCGCTTGGTTATCACTCATGTCAGTGTACGCTGTCATTGGGGGTTCTAGGAGTGGCAAGTACGACCATAATCGACGGATAGCAGATAGCATCGAAGCAATCATCGCAACATATGCCAATGACAGTAACGAACGCATTGTGTTGCTCTCCCTTGATTACTACTGCGTCATTAGCTTCACCAAGTGCTAGAGGTGAGTGGCACATTACACACAGCTTGTGCAGTGGTTGCATGAGTGTCATCGTGTTACATCTCTCTCAGTGAACGTGATACCAAGAGCAGGATCACCGCGATAATGAGGCTCAATCCACACACTATAGGCAGGATCATGGCGATTATAGTGGCGGAAGTGTCCCATAACCTTGTGGTAGCGTCTATGTTGTACAGCATCACTACTCTCCGTGTCAGGTTCGTTGCTAGGCATGTAAATTCCACGCGTGCTGGCGGTCGCCCGCTCGCTCGCATTGTAGCGCTTCATAGGCTTACAGATGCGTAGACGGATGCGTCTGTATTCTAACAATGGCGGCTTACCATGTTTACGGCGTGCTGCTTGTTTACGTGGTTGCCACTCAACCTTCTCGTCGCTATACACCTTAGGCTGCGTGACAAGGAAGATGCCGAAGATTAGTTCGGTGACGATACCACCGAGTGTGTTCTTAGCATCTTCATCTTCACTCTCGATGTACTTACGATTGTGTGCATAGACTACCCAGAATTGCAGCGCTTTGATCTGTGGTCTGTCTTTAGCAACACCACTTACCATGCGCGGAGGCCAATGATCGAAGTCGATTACGTAGGCTAGACTGCTGATGCTGCCTAGATCGTGGAAGTCTGTGCCTATGATGACGTAGAAGCGTACATTGCCGTTAGGCATGCGTACTACTAGAGCACCATACTCAGCACGCTTGACTTCATACACATCACCTATACCTAGGACAGATTTGTACTCTATCCAGAAGTTGTCGAACGGCAGCTTGGCACTAGTCAGCATACCTTCGTAGGTGAGTTGATGATTGTCATGCATCTCATACAGTAATGACGGTACATCGTCAGTGAACACTATACGTTCAGCCAACGTGTTAAGCACTGCTACGCTAGAGTGAGGATTGAACTGATCGGGAAGCTTGAGATGTTTAACAACTACGTGATCGTGAGGTGAAGTCATACGACGGCCATAGAGCCATGATTGTGCTAGCACACTAGCCTCCTATTGTAGCTACGCTGAGCTATACATTGTATAGCCAGCAATGGCCGGCACGAATGTGCCGGTTCGCAGCCTTCCTTCGTTTGTTCGTATTAACAAGCGTATCTGCCTAACTGACTACACTCATTGTCTAGCATACCGCTTAGCAATAGTGCTAGTAGTATAGTAGCTATGATTGGACCTACTACTACGAACAGTGCGTGTGTTGTTGACATAGTTATGTATCCCCTAGTTAGTTGTTAGTGACGCTATATGCGTGACCCGCGTGCAGTGTTGTGGCGTCCTGTATGCGTGGGAGTTATTCCACATACATAGTAAGACACACCGCACGCGGGCTAGTAGTCACACCGTGGCTACTAGACTTTAGGCATGAACTCCACACGCGGAAGTTCATCCCATATACCACGACTACGCTTACGCTTACTACGCAACATAGCACCTAAACCAAGCACACTACCAAATAACCAAAGTGCACCGGGGATAGGTGTTTCACCGGGAACATCGAACGGTGTTACACCAACACTACAGCAATCAACTAGCCCTGTCTTGCCAGTTGTACCACTGATAATGTCGAGTGCCATGAACGATGCTAGATCACCGGGAGGAATAGTTGACAACTCAGCAAAGTCATCAAGCGTCAGACCTGCGCCAGTGATGCGGAATGACAACGGGCCGATTAGTCCGTTACCACCACCATCTACAGTCTTGTCAATGCCGTACTCAAACACACCTAAGCCATCATTGTGAATGGCTCCTGCATGTTGTGACAACAGCCCTCCACCGAAGCCATCGATAACAGTGAAACCGGCTGCGGAGAAGTTAGAGTACGTTATATCCACATTCGTAGTCAGGTTGAATGTGAATGTATATAGTCCACTGCCGATGATCTTGTTGCCGTTGAGCGGCGTGATAGTCACATCGACAGTGTTAGCATCGACCTGTGTACCAGTAATAGTTGCGAAGCCAGTTACTTGTGGCCCGCAACCATCAGTGCAGTGATCGCTAGTGAAGGTAGCTGCTATGCTACCTGTAGTACTCAGTCCCACTAACAGCGCGAGTGCTGCTAGCATTCCACTTATCAGCCTCATGTAGTCTCCTAGGAGGTGAGTGTTAAGTGTGGTCACTCACCGTTACCACTGCCACTCATGCTATACATCTATACAATGTATAGACTATGCCGCCTTAGCTACTAGTCCTTCAGCAGTTGTCCACAATGCTTGGTTGATAGTGACATTGCGATTGACATTGTTGATAGGACTAACGCGCCTAATAGTGTTGTGTGTTTGATACATCATACCGCCGCGCATGACGTTTTCCTGTATGACATTCATCACCGTGTAGAGATCGTCACTAGTATCTTCCTTACGACGCACATGCAGCATGCGTTGGCGCATATCAGCTACGAAGCTAGCACTACGTTCACTGCCAAAGCGCTGATAGATAGCAGCGTCAGCTAGCAGTATACGCTCACCTATGTTTGTGATGCGTGACTTCATAGCATCTACACGTGCACGTAGTTTAACAATGTGTTCATCAATGTCTTCAATCTCTAACATGATCTGCTCCATCAAGTCAGGAGCTAGATGCCTGAATGACTTAGCATACAACAAGTCACCAGCTACCATGCCATTCATGCAGATGAACTTAATCATACCTAGCATTAGCTTCACCGGCTTAGTACCATCATGACTATCAAGCACAACTATCTCAGGTGCTTCATCACGCTTATCGTAAGCATCATGACGCATACGCACCATCACTGCGCTATACTTCTTATGTCCACCCTGCACACTGCTAACTTTGAAACCTCTGCGATGTATGTGCAGCAGTATGTCATAGGTGTTAGTGAAGCTATACTTGCTGCTCATGCGTGGGTGTGCAGTTGTAGCGAATAGTGCAGGTGTTCTACGCACCATTGCATCTTGATCTTCAAAGACACGTGCAGTGTCGATGCCTTCCATCTCAGGTACACTGAGAAGCGGTAGTTGCATTTGTTGCATTGAAATCTCCTATACATTGTACAGAGCTATAAGAACGACTAAAGCACCTAGCAGCGTTCCAGCTACTAAGTGCATAAGCACTCCTGACATTCTCTCTATCACCACACCCATCGGTTGTGTCCCTCTCGATTGCAACAAGTAGTATATCATACCTGAAAACAAATGCAAGTCTCTATTAGTTGCAACATGTAGTAATTAACCCATTGAGCCAACACAAGTAATAGAGTTTATTGTTTATATACAACTACTACTGCCAGCTACTAACATGTGTATGTACAATGTACACTCGTTGCATGTAGTTATAGCAGCGAGCGAGTTGTGATGTGAAGCGAGCTATGGAAGGCTAGTGCCTTCTAACGTGTAGCTGTGCAAGTAGCGGCGCATGAGGTGGCGGGCACAAGGGCGTTTTTTATAACGCGCTGTCTGTTGCGGATAATCTATACAATGTACAGCCTAATTGCAGACATGAAAAAACCCCTGCAGCATTTGCGCTGCAGGGGTTGTTAGTTGGCAGTTAGTTACGCTGCTTTACGCTTTGCCTTTTCGGGCTTAGCAGCGAGTGACTTGAACGCTACTCTAGCTGCATCCTTTTCTTCGCTAGTCATAGCTGCATCAAGTCGCGCCCACAGTGCGTGTGCACTCTCACGTGTCTGCCTGCTAACACCGTCAATCTTTCCTTCCATCGCAAGCGGTGACAAGGCGGTGTCTAGCTGCACAAGTGTTTTGCCAATGTGTGACACTGGCAAAGCTTCCACGTTTCCACCTTTGCCCTTGTTAGGTGTCGCTTTCTTTTTGCTACCGCAAAGCTTCAGAATTGTAGCGGTAGGTGTAGCTGCAGTAAATTGCTTTTCTACTGCTGCTACATGCTGCAGATCATTCGCGGCAAAGCGAGTGTTTGTAAATTCAATCGGCTTGCCTTTCGCGTCTGTTGCACTGCTACGGACAAAGCAAGTGTAGACTGATGTAAGGTCAATCTTTTCGATGTGCACTAGCCTTGTCTTTCGCAACACCGCAACACCTCTGTAGGTATCAAGTGCGCGGATTAGCTGCAGATTGATTGCACTCTCAAGCCGACCTAACTCAGCGAACGTACCGTCTTGCTTCTCAGTGCGCTGCTTCGCTTTCGGTAGCGATGACTTCGCCTTGATGTGCTTGATGCCCTCTGCAGTCTTATACCAGTAGCTAAGCATCACTTCGCGCACACTGTCACCGGCCTTTTGAGCACGAGTGACTTGAATGTCCAACTCAATCAAATCCGGCTCATGAGCGTGGACCATGTAGATGCCACTCGTGTCTGCTTCGCGCTTGTTCTTTGCATACTTCAGAATGTCCGCGCCGAATGTCGTTGCTGACTTCTGATTATGTTTGCGCTGCTTGATCGAAGCAGGAGCGGTGGTGCTTTCAACAACTTGCGTCATGACTTGGTATCCCTTTTCAAGTGCGTTGATACGGAATGCATCAACTATCAATCATTGTACTCTCATTACAATCACATGCAAGCGCTATGTTTACTGCTTAGTCGTTACTACTACTAAATCAGCTAAGTACTAATGTGACGAATACTAACCAGCCCACAGTATAACGTGCACACTTATTGATTGGCTATACATTGTACACATAACGCACTACTGCACATGCCAGTGCTAGAGCGCTGCAGCAATCTATACATTGTACAGATAACACCGTGAGGGTGATGCGCCCTCGCGTCCTAATCACGTGTGATGTGTGCGCTGCTATGTGTGAGTGTGTACATTGTATAGCTGCTTGCGCTGTGAGTGTGTGTGCTTAGCTGCTAGTGAACGCAGTCCCCCGCCAAATGGAAAACGGCTGTAGCTAGCTTGGCAGTTGCAAATGGAAGGGCGTCAGCACACTCGTAAGCCCCTAACAGTTGTAAATTGTATATAGCTAAAATCCCAAAGCGTGCACGTTGTCAGTACTTGGGTGTGTATAGCTGTTTGTAGTTGTTTGTAATTTGTAGTATTAGGCCACGGCTGCGAACCGCCCCTTCGGGGCGGCGTATGTCGTGATTGTGTAGTGAGTATGCGGTGTAACCTATTGACAAACACCAGTAATTGTGCTAGGGCCGATGATAAGCACAATCGCTAGTACACAGGAGCATACATCATGCCAAGTTGGGCAGGTCTTTGGGACAATGTATACGGACAGCCGTATACACCTATTCAACAAGCCACAGCGACAATGCGTAGTGTTGCTAGGCTTACAGCATCCGTAGGTGGTCAGTATTTTGGTGAGATAGGCCGTGCGCTTGCTAACGGTGTAGGTGCCAATGCTGAGTACACTATTGCACAAGTGAAGGCTGTACAAACAGATGGCTTGAACCAAGGGGGCTTGCGGCCTATTGTACCGTTTGCTGTAGTACCTCTACACGCTACAACCATCACTGAGAAAGAAGCCTTCCAGTCACAGATGACGCCGTACTTCGCACCTATGCCTAATCCGGCTACACCTTATGTAGCGACGAGCGGCTATCCTGTTGACAAGTCGGGCAACGGTGGTGGCGGTAAAGCTGGTACGATCAACTGATCTGTACAATGTATAGCTCTCATTAGGAGTACCACTATGCCTGACATGCCCAACATACCGCCGCAGATACTTGCAGCACTACAACAACAGCAGCAAGCTGGTGCTAGCGCTCCTGACATTGGTGACATGTTACAGCAGTTGATGCAAATGTCGCCTGATGAAGTAGCGACGGTGTTGCAGCAAATGGGCATACAGGTGACGCCAGAGCAAGTGCAGAGCGCGGCAGAGAATTGGGTAGATCAGGCGGCAGATAGTGCGAGTGGTAGCAATCCAGACGATGAGACTGCCGAACCTACTCCTGACAATGAACCGGCTGAAGGTGAAGCTGCTCCCACTGCTAACAACCTCGAAACTGCTGAAGCTAGTGCCGGTGAACAGCCTAGTGCTGAAGGCGATGAAGGTGAAGACGGTGGTCAACTCCCACCTAATGCACAACCCACAGCACAACAAGGTGGTGGTGAAGGTGTAGGTGTAGGTGCAGGTGGTGAAGTTGATCCTCGTATGGCTGCTATGTTAGCAGCACAAGGTGGAGGTGGTGCTATGCCGCGTGGTCCTGCAGGTATTCCTACTGGTGGTCCTATGGACGACCTAATCAGTGCACAGATGATGCAACGTGCTGTTGGCAATCCTAATGCTACAGTACCACAAGGCCCCGGTGTAGGAGGCAGCGGCGGCGTGCCTATGCCACGTAGTGCTAATGCTATTCCTACACCGCGTGCTGGCGGCGGTGCTAACAACCCGCGTATGGCTGCAATGATTGCTGACATATACCGCAGCACAGGCGGTAAGACAGGTAGACAACGACAACCGTCAGCAGCCCCCGGTAAGACGAAGAACTTAGCACGATGACAGACTTACCACTTGCAAATGGCCTCGTCATCGACACGCGGACCGGTCAAGCGATTGTTCCAACAACATCGCCTGATGCAGTCATACAACAACAGACAGCACGCTCTAAACAATCTCCCGAAGCGGCTACTGTTCGCGGTCGTGATCGTAACAATCGGCCTGTTCGTCGCAATCTCATTGATCTACCAGCAGACACCAAGGCCGTAACTACAACAGGTGTAGTATGGCTCTACTTCACCTTAGGAATAAACGATGCTGAGATAGCTGAAGCAACCGGCTTGAAGTTGTCTCAAGTTGACATGATTAAGGGCCTACAGCTATTCGGTCAACTCGACGCGCTGGTGAAAGAGAACCTAGCGCTGCTTGAAGCTGACAATGTACAGAAGCGCATTGACCGTATGAGTGGCAAAGCACTAGACGGCTTAGAGGACATACTAGAGGATGAAGACACCAAGCCAGCTACGAAGTCGCGCATACTAATGAACATGCTCGACCGTGGAGGCTTCTCACCTAAGCAAGTCATGGAGCATAGGCACTCACTTGAAGGCGGCTTAGTCATCCGTCATATACGTGAGATAGCACAGCCCAAGCAGATGCCTAGCATTGACATTACGCCTGTTAAGGAGAAACACAATGGCAATCGTCCCGAATAAAGACGGACAAGGTATCAAAGCTAACGGCGCTGTGGGTGATGTTGACGTTAGCTATTGTACACCTACCACGTTCGCTAGTGGTGTACCTAGCACTGTAGGCTTCACTGGTGAAATCCGTGTAGATAGTGCAACTGGCGACTACTTCCGTAACTTAGGCGGTACTAAGTGGGCTGATGCAAAGTAATGGCACCGCGCGCACGTACAGTCAACGTAGCTGAGCGTCCTGAATTGCTGTTGAAGGAGAACAGCCTTCAAGACCGCTTTCTACATTCACGTGCTAAGGTGCAGATATACGGAGGGGGCTTTGGTAACGGCAAGACAACGGCAGCAGTTATTAAAGCACTACAACTATCTGATCTGTACCCCGGTAGTACTGGCCTCATCTCTAGGTCCACCTATCCTAAGCTCAACGACACTATACGTAAGGAGTTTCTTAAGTGGTGTCCTCCTAAGTGGATCGTCAGCTTTAGCACAGGTCAAAACGGCGATAACATCTGTCATCTCAAGAACGGTACAACTATCTACTTTCGTTACATCGCACAGCAAGGCACAAAGACAGAAAGCAGCAGCAGCAACCTACTAAGTGCAACATTCGATTGGGTGATCGTTGACCAAGTTGAAGACCCTGAAATCACGCATAAAGACTTCCTTGACCTTTTTGGTCGTTTGCGCGGTCGTGCTAGGTATGTTGGTGATGACCCTCATATGCCTGTTACTGGGCCACGTTGGATGATGTTGACATGCAATCCAACAGGCAACTGGGTCTACACGAAGCTAGTACGTCCACTGCAACAATACAAGAAGACCGGAGTAGTAACTGAAGACCTCATATGCGTGCGCGATATAAACCGCAAGCCGGTGCTTGATGAACATAGCAAGCCGCAGTTGCTTATCGAAGTTATCGAAGGTAGCACCTACGAGCTACGTCACGTGCATGAAGCTGAGGGCGGCGACTTCATTCAGACGCTCGAAACCATGTATCAGGGACAGCAACGTGACCGTTTCTTGCTCGGTCGTTGGGTCGCCTACGAAGGTCTTGTATACCCACAATACGATAGCTCTATACATCTACTGCAAGAGGGCGACATACATGCTCTGCTGGATGGGTATGTAGAACAACGCTATCATGCAAACTGGCTCGAAGCATATGACTACGGACAAGCGCAGCCTAGTTGCTATGGTCTTGCATTCGTTACGCCTGAGCAGCACGTTATTCTGTGCGATGGCTTCTACCAAAAGGAAATGTCCATTGACATGCAAGTTAGTGCTATACGGCGTATACGTGCCGATTGGAGTGCTGAACTTGACGACATGCACAAGATCAACGCTGATCCCTCAATTTTTGGTAGACGAACAGTTAACAAACGCACCGTGGGAAAGACGATAGCTGACATGTTCAAAGACGACGACATACGCATGCGTCGTGGAAACAACGATGTGGCAAATGGTATTATCAAAGTCGGAAGCTATCTTAATCTTAATCGTAATCTGCTTCATCCTATTCATCGCGTTGCTGGCTCCCCGCGCTTGTTCGTTAATGCAAAGCTCGATTGGTGGACAGACGAAGTAGCTGGATACTTCTGGCAACAGAGTACATCGGGTGAAAGAATAGACAAACCAACAGATCGCAACGATCACGCTATGGACATGACTAAATATCTACTAAGTGAGATGCCAGATATAGGCAAGTTCATACTGCCTGAGAATGAGCGCATACCATCGTGGATGCTGTGGCAAGAGCGTGACAAGAGTGTAGAGAACCCTAGGGCACACCGTTATGGCTGATAAAGAGCTATTCGATGTAGCTGCTGAAGTACGCGGTGAGACAGAGAAAGCCTTTCGCCTGTACGATGGTAAGCGCACTGAGTGGGTTCCGAAGTCGCAAGTTGAAGACAACAACGATGGCACGTTCACGATGCCGATGTGGCTTGCTAAGGACAAGGGGTTTGTGTGATGCTTAGGCTGTGGGGCATACGGCACATTCGGTACTTCTACTTGCGTTACAAGATGAACCAACATTATGACATGTGGGCGCAGTTAGGTTCATTACCAGTTTACATAGACCGTGATTA
>Ga0247751_1000007_pt1 | contig 14745 bp, 35 predicted proteins | sample UWRJS049202B5_FD_180718 | JGI IMG/M metagenome (GOLD analysis project Ga0247751, IMG submission 180718) | Soil microbial communities from Arlington Agricultural Research Station in Wisconsin, United States - UWRJ-S049-202B-5 | ecosystem: Environmental > Terrestrial > Soil > Agricultural land... | reverse complement strand
ATCTTCTTGGCAACGGTCGGAATAAGCGTCTTGCGAAACTCGCTGGCCAGATTTTCTATATCTGTCACTGCTTGATCACCTCCAGCAGATTGCTCGCGCCCTTGGCGCCCTCGAAGACGCGGCAGATCCTGACGTAATCGTCGATCGTGTCGAGCGTCCAGCGCAAATGCGAGAAGTCCCCGTCAGGGCAGGCGACGTTGATGTGTTGCGATCCCTCCACGGACTTACGCATCGCCGTAGTTACGTGCTCGCGCGATTCCTTGTCCCAGCTATTCTCCGCGTGCCAATACAGGGCTCTTGCCGTAAATGCCTCGCAGTCATAGCCGTGCGGGAAAGTCCGGGGAGTATTGTTCGCGCAATACTTTAACGCATGCACATTGCGCTGCGCAATGACTTGATCGATGACATCCGGGCAAATCAGTGGGCAGTCACTCGTCACCCTGACGACAATATCCGCCCCGGTGTAGTTCGCGGCGCGCCGGTAGCGCTCAAGGACATCGTCCTGCGGGCCGTAGACAATAGCCGCCCCGGAAGTGTATGGCTCCAGGATCTTGCTGTCTTCCTCGTCTTGCTTTGTTTCGCCCGGCATGGCCACGATGACTTGGTGAGCCCGCTTTGCCTGGCGGCAGCGGTAGATCACCTCCTCAATGCAAGTCCTGCCGCTCGGCAATGGCAGCAGGATCTTGCCGGGGAGGCGGGTAGACCTTAGTCTGGCCTGAATGATAATTGCGCACTTCATGCCCTGACCCTGCCATGTCATCTGCGATTCGCGCAGGGTCAGGCGGGAGTTTTCCCCGTAAAAACTGGGGCGAGAGACAGGTCTGGATAATTGTCGTTCGGCAGGTCGGCATTGTGCCGGGGCAGGCTGGCAAGCTTCCAACGGAGCGCGGCGGCAACATCCGGGCTCATATAGCAGTGCCATCCAATCTGGGTGAAGCTGTCCTCAGACGGCGGAACGCCCTCGGTCCGGCCGTCGAAGCGGGCGCGACGCAGCCAAGCGTCGGCCTCGGAGACGTTATGGAGGATCGTCCCGCCCTGCGAATGGCCTAATATTTTCGTAACGTGGTGCGAGACGCATTGGAAGCGCCGCCCATGGAGCGGGCGAACCCGCTGGACGAGGCATGAATAATCGTCGTCATCCCGCTCAACCGCCACCCTCGTATTGAACATCTCGCTGGTGAAGCGCCGAGCGGAATCCCAAACGCTCAGGCCCTGGTCGTCAGGCAGCATCTTCAGCTCATACTCGCCGCGCCAATCTTCATCGTGAAACGTCACGCCGCAACGCGCGTTGGCGATCGACATGGGCACGCCGACATAGGTCCGCTTGGGGATGGAGAACATCGGCACGCGCGGCAGCATCTGCTCGCGCACCCAGGCGCAGACCAGCAGGAGCGCCATTGTGCATGAGTTCACCGTAATTGCATACGGAGCGCCGGTGTAGGCGCATAATTCTCTTTCCAGCTCGCGATTTGCCTGGAACGGATCAGCTTGCATGCTGGAACTCCTCAATCGCCTCGCGCAAAAACTCGACCGACAGCCTCGGCGCCTTGTCCGAGGAATTGCCCGGCCCCATGCTCTCCGCGAGCTTCTCAAAGCTCGGCATGCCGATGATCTCCGGACGAACACCAAGCGCATCGACCAAATCGCCAACGCGGTACGCTGGCAGATCAGGGACAGACAGCTCACCTCCACGCATGTGGGCAGCGGTCGAGATCACGAGCTGCACGGCTTCATCGACGCGCATCCAGAATCGAGTTGCATCGAGCGAGGTCACGGGGACGGACTTTGCGCCAGCCTTGATCATCGCCAGCCATTTAGGAATAACGGAGCCAGTGCTAAACGCGATGTTGCCGTACCTGCACACGGCCGTGATCGGCGGCTTCCCTCCCCCGCTCTCATTCGCGCAAAGGATCAGCGTCTCCATCAGCGCCTTGCTCTGGCCGTAAGCGCCGCCGGGCTGGGGCATATAGGCTTTGTCCGTCGACAGCCCGACGATCCGGGCAACGCCGGCGCGGCGCGCCGCCTCAATGACGTTGATCGTGCCGACCACATTTGTTAATGTGAGTTCTTGACAATCGTAGCGGCCTGACTCTATCCGCTTCAGGGCGGCCGCGTGCACGACCAGATCCACGCCCTGCATGGCGCGCTCCAGCCTGGGGAGATCGCGGACACAGCCCAGGAAAAATCTGGCGCGCGGATCATTGCCGATCTGGGCGCGCATCTCCGCCTGAGAATGTTCCGAACGCGAGTAGATCGCGATCCGCTCGACCATATCCCGCTCAAGAACGTAGCGCGCGAAGGCGCGGCCAAAGAACCCGGCACCGCCAGTCACAAGCACATTGCGAATTTCCATATCGCCTCAGAATCAGAAAAAGCCCAGGAATCATCTAGATCCCCAGGCCATGAGAGTCTATACTGAGCAATGACTTTTCCCCTATTGTCCGGGGACTTTGCCGCCTTCGCGGAAGGTGAGAGTCATCGTTAGTCCAGTGAGGATCGCCGTGGTGAGCGGCGTGACACGGGCCGAGAACCTCTGCGAGATCTCCAGATTCGGCCGATGGCAAGGCTCCCAGCAGAACTGCCCGCTGCCCTGATCGAACGTCCCCACATGGAGTAGCGAGGCGCCGGAGGTCGAGTTCGGCGTGGTTGAGTTGCCCGTCACCGTGCAGGTCGACGCCACGGCCTGCGACCAGCCATTGCGGTTCACTGGTGTGATTGCCGCTCCGGTCGAGCCCGTGCCGGTGCCCCGGAAGACCTCCACCAGCATCGGCGTGATGGCCCCGCTGCTCGGCTGCCCCAGCTCAAGCTTAGCCAGCTCCACCCGCGACTGCGACGACGCCACCAGGGTGACGACCTCGGATGCCGCCGTGGTCAGCGCGGTGATTCTATTGCAAGCGGTGAAGATCCGCCCGCCTTCTTCGGGATTGCCTGCAAATGTCATTGCCCCTAGCCCTCTTTAACGGTAACCTTGGTTTCTTCCGCCAGCAGCGACCGTGGGCCGCCGTTTTGCTCATCCTCGGCGCGCTGCAACATATAAACGACCCGCCTGGCGATCTCGATCATCGGACGCTTTGGCGCATCGCCGCCCTCGACCAGGGGCGCGCCATCCGCGCCGGTGATCTCCTGGCGGGTGCGCCACTTGCTCCGGTTGCGATTCTCCAGCCAATATCTGGCGGCAGCGACTTCGGCCGGGATATGCGTCTTGGTCATCGCCCGGACGATGCCGGTGTCCTTGGTATGGAATACCTTCTCGGTGGCGATCTCGTATCCCAGCGCGCGTTCATACAGCGCCCGCTCCACCCGCTCGTCGGCGACATCCTTGGCATCCGCGCGCGCGCGGCCGAATTCCGGGCAGGCGGCCGACCAGTTGCGGATCGTCTCCTCGTGGACGCCAAAGAACTCGGCAACTTCACGGTCCGTCCAGCCTTTGCGGAACAGCATGCGCGCCTGGGGGATGAATTCCGGCTTAAAGGTGACCCCGTTGGCGAGGGCGGATTTCGTGTTTATTTGCTGAATTAATTCCTCAGGATCTAAGCGCCTGTAGCGTCTCGCCGGCACCATGGACCTCGGCTTCTTTGCTGCTGGTTTGCGCTTGCGTTTGGCCGGCATCAGTTTGCTCGCCCCGGAAGCCCCGCATACAAGCTCGGCCACCTGCCGACGAGGGCAAGCTCGCTGGTCAACCCCGGCGGCAGGTCGAAGGTGTAATGAAAATACTTATCCTCGCCCTTGATCACCAACCAGAAGGTGAAGACGAGCTTGCTGGCCAGATGGAACTCTTGGATCAGCAGGTTGTCTGGGCCCAGCTCCTGGTCCTCCGGCGCGCCTGCGGCGTCGAACGCCTCATAGGCTGCGGCAAGGGCGGTTTTGAAGAGGCCGGGGACGCATGCCCACTTTTCCGGAGAGGCTGGCTTGCCCACGCCCAGCCCAGGAAGAGGCTCTCCATCTATTTTATTCAAAGACATCCGTAAAGCCCTTGGCTATATGCAGCCTAGCATAGGTTCGTATCATGTGACAATTGGCGCAGACTACCTCACATTTTTTCGCCTCCGCATAAAACGCACGCAGAGATCCGGCTGTTGACACGTTGAATTTTTTGTCACCACTTATGTGGTCAAACTGCAAGGCCACATGATGCTCATTGTATCCACAGTCCTTGCATCCAAATCTTTTCTTGTAATCTGCTTTTATTGATCTGAGTTCCGCACTTCTAGCCCGCAATCTAATCTTGACAACTTCTGGGCTACTCTTGCCGCCGTAGCGCCTCGGGTTCAGCCTGACCCCCTTCGCATGCGCCCAGCAGTCCATTGTGCAATACCCCGACTCTCCCATGTCGGAAACAAACGGCATGTCGCAAACAACGCAACTCTGCACTGTCTTCATTGACGCCTCCCCAGCGGTTCCACTGGGGATCGGTCTGGACCTCTCTGGGATCAGGAGTCAAATCTAAAACCAATTCACGTAGAATTTCTCAACATGTTTTTGTGAATGATCCACGTGAAGGATTTGCAAAAACAGCAAAAAACTGAGATTCTGCCGCATATGTTTCATGATCTCACGGCGGAGAGAAGCGATGGCCATTGAGCGAACGTGCCCCAAATGCGGAGGGACAACAACCAAGAAGACGGGCTATTGCACGGCTTGCAGCACGGCTTATGTAAGGGAAAGGCGCCAGTCGGGGGCGTTCAAGGTGTCTGACGCTGAAAGGCGAGCCAACTCAGCTCGCTGCTACGCCCGCGTTTATCTGAAGCGGGGGCTGATTGAGCAGGGGCCGTGCGAGGTTGAGGGCTGCACTGAAAAGCCGCGCATGCATCACGATGATTTTGAGAAGCCGTTAGCCGTGCGCTGGCGCTGCTACAAACATCGCATTCGGAAGGGTCGTCGCTATGACGCTCCCGATCGCGCTGTCAATTCCTATAGCACCGCAGAAATCACTTGACAAGCGCAGATTTATCCCCACGGCGCCGGAGCATGGCCCGATCATGCCCGGCCATCAGATCCAGGAACACCCAGACTATCGCAAATAGAACCAGAATGGCCATCGCGTATCTCCGTGATGTAAGCTTTCGGGAACGCTTTGCGCAACTCTGCGACGATTTCTAAATTCTCAGGTCCGACTTGCAGCAGCGCCCAGGCGAGGTCTTTCTTCTTCTGCGGCGCGTCTTTTATGAAATCCCAGCCGACGATCTTCTCGAAGTCGTTCATGGAGAGGGGGGTTTTGGCGACGAGATCCATCAGGCGCTTGCGGTGGATGGGGACGATGTCGCCGAGGTCGGGGAATTGGGATGGGTCAGCCACGCTTCGGGAATCCATTGATGTGCAGCGCCGTTTCAAACGGGATCGGGTCTGCCCATTCTGGAACATTGACCCCGGCGGTTTCTAGCCGGTAGACGCAGGACACACAATCGACGCGGACGATTTTTCTGAGCGCCCCGTTGCGATCCAGGATGATGTCGCCCTCACGATACCATGCGATATCCTGGTCGCTTACAAGCAAGAGCCTCCCGATGCGGAGCTTGTTGTCGCCAGCCGGGATGTAATTGCCTGCGCTGTCGGCGGGATGGCGATCGCCATGGTCCGCGCCGGCCTGGGCTACGGGTATGCAAAACGCAGCGATTAGCGCGGCGATGAAGCCGAGAATGACGACGCTAGCCAGCACGCAGCGCCTCCTCCCCCTTCGGGGTAAGGGTGAAAAGCTTTCGCCGCACCGTATTGCCCCGGCCGTCGGGTCGAGCCGATCCGACATGCCATTCGACGAACTCGTTCTGCACCAGCCAAGCCAGGCAGTCGTTGATCGCGCCGAAGCTGAGGTCGATCTTGGCGCGCTCCAGCTCTTCCTGGATGGTGACGCCATAGGCGTTGTCGTAGAGGACGCGGATGGCGTGGAGGATAGCTCGCTCGCGGGTTCCTGGCGAGCTATGCTGTTTCTGCATGGCTGTACGGCCGAGCTGGGGAGAATTTCCAGGCCTCAGCCACGCTCTCATGCGCTGTAGAGCGGTCGAGATAATGTTCATTTTCCCTCATTCGCCTCAATTGCCCGCTGTGAACGCGCGGTCAGCGAGAACATCTTGCGCCGGCGGCCGTGGTCCAGTGCCGCCGCGTAGCTGACCTTGATGAGGTCTGCCCTCGCCAGGAAGGCCAGGGCTCCTCGAAGAGCGCTGCGACCGAACGCTTGGCCGACGCGCGCGTCGAGCACCTCTATGGAGGTCATTCCGTAGCGGTTTTCCTGGAGCAGGTCGATAACGCCAAGAATGGCCAGCTCTTTCCTGGTCGCCGGCCCGTCGTGGATGGTGGAATTCATCATTCCCCCGTCACTTTGCCGATGAACGCGCCCATCTTCTGAAAATCCCCCGCCCTGCTGAACAGATAAGCGCTCGATCCTTCGAGTAGCTCGTTCATGAGCTTGGCGTCGCCGCGCGCCTGGACAGAAATCGCCATGGAGAGGCTAGTGAGCAGGGTCTCCATGATATCGGCGATGGCATCGGGGTCGGATTTTGCGTCGGCCATGGCTTTCGTGAAAGCGGCTCTGATAGCAACACTCATTTGCCGTTGCCCCCTGCCGCGAGGCGGTAAAGCCGCCGTCGAGGAGGTGGGCCATCCTCCCATTTGGATTGTGCGATCCCATGGTGCTCAAGCTTAAGGAGTTCTGGATATCGCCAGCCGATGTTCACCTTGGCTATTTCGCCGATTTCAGTCGCAGATCTCCATTGCGTATGCGATAGAGCGGACCTTATGCGCCAGCTCGCCGATGGAAGTCGCAGCCAAGTTATGATTGCTTTAAACATCTTCCACCTTCTTCCCAATAGCCCGGCGCAGCAGCTTCCATGCGGCGACATATTCCGGCGGCTTGACGCTGCGCTGGTCAAATACCGTCGCGGCATAGTTGACGGCGAAGCCGCGCGGGTGATCTGAGGTGTGGACATCGGTGATGATCTCGATGGCGCGGGCCAGATTGAGGATTTCGGTCGACATCACCACCTCTTCTTCCGTCTCCGGCGCCCATTTCGATCGACTTCCGGCCCCTCCGGGGCTTCGTAAGCCCGCAGCGGCGCCGCATCATGGCCGCAGGCCATGCATTTATCGCCGGTATCGAGGAAACTGCCGCAATCCGGGCAGCCATCGAGCAGCCTGACGAAGGTTTTCCTTACGGCGATGGACCTGATAGGGTATTTCGAGATGATCTCACGCATGACTGCCCCTCGAATCGGTCTATTTTAATACTTTCTCACGCATCCGCCCGCGATTTTCTCCGCTTTTGCCATGCCGCGCTTCTCTAAATCCTGGCGGATGAAGTTTTCGGCGTTCTCGCAGGCGGCTTCTGACTGGAATTCGTGGGTGATGGCGACCGGGCGCTTGTGTATGCGCAGCCCGAATTGGCCTGCGCCCGAAGAATCGACGATCGCCACCAGAATGAGGACCCAGAGACCCATTATTTGCCCTCCGCGATGGCGCGAAGGATGGCTCGCATCATGGCCCAATGCCTTGCGGTCAGCCCGAGCGGCATCAGAAGTTCGCGGGGACATGCGGAGTCTGCCAGCGCCAAGAGCGCGGCGCGCACCGCATCCTCGACGTTCTTCCAGTTTTCGCCCTGGATACGCATGCACTGCTCTTCGACCGGAATCAGGATCGGCTTTGCGGCCAGGACCGCCTGTTGCAGCGGCGTCATGCTCCCTCCCTCTCAGTCGGAGGGAGGGGAAGGGGCCGCCAGTGGGTGGGCTCATGCGCCCAGGCGATTCCGCTGTCACCATATGTCCGCCATTTTTGAAGGGCGCTACACCACCAAGCGTTCGCGATGCGATATCCGCCGCCGGGCTCTGGACACCATACGTCGATATTCGTCCCATCCCTCGGCGCGTTGTCGATCGTCCGCCATCCCCTGGGAACGTCGTCGAGGAGAGCGGGGTCGATGATGACGGCGGTTTCATCGGTTCCAACGGAGACTGGCCAGCTTTCGCGGTCGACCGGCGAACTGCCCTCGTTGACCTCTAGCCATGGGGCGATTTTCCCCACGATCAGCAGGCGCCCATCTTCGAGTTGCCCAACGGAGGGGCACCAGCCCAGGCGGCACCGCATGGCCTGGGGCGTCAAATCCTTCATCGCAACTATCTCCTGGGCGGATGCGGCTGATTAAGTGGTGAGTCCTTATCCCATCCTGGGGGGATTGGGCCGGGACACTTTGTGAGGATGATGGCTAAGATGCACAGGGCATCGATCGCGAGCAGAAGGCGGAGGCTGGATTTAAACCTGTCGCTCATGTCTCCCCTCCCCGGCCTGCCCATGATGGCGCCACCAGCGCATATATAAAGCCATGTATCGATTCCGGTCCTGGCGGTAGAGTTCGGTTGCCGGCTTCGCCGGGATGTCGAGGTCATCGCCGAGATCCAGGATCATCGCCAGCATGCGGCACAGCTCGGCGACATCGGGGTTGTGTCGGAGACGACCTGATCGGAGCTTAGCGATCAGGTGTTTGGCGCGGGTCGTGCTAGTCATTGGCGGAATCCCCACGTCAAGCCACCGGCACTGATATTGCCCTCACGCGAAAGCGGGGCTTTTCTTCTGGGCGCATCTTTAAACGCCGCGCCTGCCAGCCCATCATCTCGCGCTCCGTCGCGAAGGTCTCGTTAAGCTTAAGGTCGTGGACGCTTGGTGATACCTTGCAGAAATAGCCATCCCATCGGAAGGTTTCCGCGCCGCGCAAGTGTTGCCTCACGTAAACTTCCATTGCTCGATCGCGGGCATTTGTGCGCCAATGAGATGCTACCCAGTTTCTAAGCGATGAGCGTCTTGAGGCTCCATCCGGGAGGTCTCTCAACTTGAAAATCTCGCCTATTCTGTCCGGCACTGTGGCAAACTTGAATGACAGGCCGCCATCCCGGCCGATTTCCACAAACCACTGGAAGTGGTTGTGGGCGGCTAGTCCAATAGCAAGGTTTGCAGTGAAGTTGAAATCATGCGTCGATGGGCGCCATTGGTTGAATGGAACGCCCTCACCAATGACGCCCTCCCACTCATTGCCAATGCTGACGTTCACCCAGCGGCGATTGATGAGCGCTAAATACTCAATTTTCCGAATAAACCTGCGGTTTTCGTCAGTATTTTCCACCGCGATGGTATCGCAACGCAACATAAAAGAGCTAAAAGCCCTAACCTTGCCCCTGGCTTCCTTGGGCGAAATGCTTCGATATCGCGAGGCGTTCAATATGAATTCATCATCCGGCGCTGCCGCCATCGCGGAATCGATTGGCCAGAATAGAGGTTTCCCATCGTCGCCCAGGCCAGACGGGTCAATGAGCGCCTCATTGTCATGAACGCCAAAATAAGCGGTGACATCTATGCCGCGAAAGTTATCTAGGCACTGACCCTGGTCCCAAATTTTACCGCGCTTGGCGCCGTCCAGTATCTCGAACAAATTGTCAACGTGCTTTCTGAATACGACAGCGCCAAGCCTTCCTGCCTGCATGCCTCGGGTATCATTGTTCATTGTAACCCAGCCCCTTCCGGCTCACTCCGCATTTCATCCAGCGCCCGGCGGAACGACCAGGCGAATGCCTTGGTCATCTGCTCATTGCTGACACCATCGGCGGCCGCAACGTTGGCGATCGAGGCTGCGGCGATCGCCAGGGCGGATAGGGTTTCCCCGGCGCCAGTGCCGGCGCAAGTGCCCAGGATCTTCTCTGCCAGGGCTTTGGTTTTGGCCTCTCGGGTCATCCCCGTCCCTCTGCCTTAGCGATTGCGGCACGCGCCCGGCGAATTTTCTCGTCGAGATCCTCGAAGGAGAACAGCCTTGTGCGGTTGTGGCCGGGCTCAGTGCTGAGCGGCTCGTCGGCGAAGACCTTCAGCGCGTCATAAAGTTCTGGCGCTGCGGAAATGAGGTGAGCGTTGGCGACGGCTTCCGGCTCTGGCGGACTATCATTCCCGCCCTCGCCCACTAAAAGGCCATTGCTCTTGCTGACGCTGGCAATGCTGCCGAAATACCCCTGCGCCAAGATGTGGCGGCACTCGCAAGAGTGGTCTTCGTTAACCATGTGCCCAGGAGACCACGGCCCCGGCGTAAATTTCGCCTCACCCATTTCACAACCCCATCGGAAAAACCAACCAAACACCTACAGCAATCGCTGCTGAGATTATAATTGCTAGGAGGATGGGGTTCATGGCTTTTCCTCGGCCGCCTTCTTCTCCGCCTGCCGCTTCTTGATGAACTCCCGCATGTAATCCTTGCTGGTGTCGTCCTTCGCGGCTTTGCCCACGATCGTCGTGCGGGGGCTGGGCTCGATGTCCTGGCCGGCGAAGATCGCCTTGGTCTCGTTGATCTCGTTCGCCTGATCCACAGCGAGGTCACAGAGCCAGACGATTTCCATGCTCTGGGTCTTGCGGCGGATCTCGTCGATGCGCTTCTGATCTTCGATGCTCATGGTTTTTTGCCTTCCGCCTTCTTCTCGCGTGCCCGACGAACCCGATCCCGCGTCTGCTCGCGAACCTGCGCACACCGTTTGCAGTCGGGGTGAGATGGCGCAGCCGAGCCGTCTGATGTCGTTTCTTCGGGTTGGATGACTTCCTCGAAAGCCGCCGATACAGTTTCGGCTATTTGCTGCGCGTCCTTTTTGATATCCTGCTCCTCGCGCTCCTTGGCCGTCTTCAGCGCCGTCGCGGCGACCTCTTTAATCTCTGCCTCATCCTGGAGCCGGCTTGTCGGCTTGGGCCGCTCGAATTCGCGCGACGCCATTCTCGGGCCGCCGGAGAGACCACCCAGATCGAGCGTCTTTTCTCTGCGGCTTTCTTTGCTAAACTTCGCCTCGCGCATCTCGCGGAGACGATCTACTTTCGATGGTTCTTTGCTCATGGGCAGTAGCGTTACAGTAGCGCTACCCCGGTGTCAAGTAGCGTTACGCAGCCTCCAACAACCCCATCTTCCTCACCTTAACCCGGCGCCGATACTCCCTCATATACGCCGCCTTCTTCGCCCTAACCTCAGCAGCAGAAAGCACCGGCCGAGCCTTCAATCGCAGGGCTATAATCTCCGTTTCTGCGGCATCTATATAGGCGTGCAGGGCTTGAGAGCGGTATTTGCCCTTCAGGGCCTGGGCAAGGCGGAGACGATCGTGGTCGAGCATGGAAGTTGTTGGTGAGCTTGGGGTTTTGGGGGATTTAGGGAATTGGGAGGAGGGGGATTTTGAAAATTGATTTTGAAAAATTTTGAAACGGTATGGGGGATGGTGGCACTAGGGGGAAGCGGTACTCCCCCACAGGGGGTGGGTGGGGGTGGGGGTGGCCATTTTCCTGGCTAAGCCCTTGATTTGCCTGCGCTTTTTGTGGATCGATGCGCGCCAGTGGCCAGTCGATGCGGCCAGGGCAATATGATTCGGATAATGTATATTATGACCAATTCCCACATTTGGGAACGGATTGCGGCGCGATTAGCCTTTATGTCTCCGCACCTGGCAATCTCCCCCATATTCCATGAGTTCGCAGGGTTGCGCGTGCTGCTCAAGGTCGAGGCCATGCCTCGCAAGGAACGCACGCTTGCGCAGTGTGGCGCGCGGCGAGCAAGGCGGCAAATCCGCCAGCCCCACAATGAACGCAGCTAGCATGCGCTGTAGTCTCATGTAGGATAGGTCCTAGTGTGTGAGTTCTGCCCGGCGACGGTTTTGCTGCTATCCCCTGGCTATGGGTCGCGAAACGCGGTTAGGCTGGCGACGTTTGCCGCTGGCTGGCGAAAGGGGAGCGGCGCTAGTTAGCTAGCTTGGGGAATTGCGCGGGCGTCATCGGCGATTTGTACGGATGCGACGTACATAGTGATTCGCTATTACGCAATTAGCTAACCGACTAATTGAGCGGCCTTGCGCTTCTCGCCCTTGCTGGGCGTGATCAGTGCGGCGTCGGCATGCTCTATCAAGCGGCGCAATACCTCCGCGCGCGTAGGGACGCCGGGCAAGGATGCGCGCATGCGGTCAAGCGCGTCGAGGTGTTCCGGGGCAAGCCGGATGGTGATATTCGCGGTCTTCTCCATGCACGACATGTATCATGGCCAGCGCAAGAGTTCAAGCCGTGGCTTTCTTGCCATACGTGTCAATACCTACCCACAGAAACCCATTGACATGCACGACATGTCTTGCTAGATTTGGCTTACGGGGAGGATATTACTTCCCAAGGCGCTCTGGACAGGCTGACAGGATCGGCCGCCCCACCGCAAAGCAAGGCGCTCAAACGCTTGCATAGCTCATACAGCATTTGCAAGAACGTGAGGGCCTTACCTGATCATTCTCATGAGGCAATCGTGAGGAAATGACCATGGCTAAACGTTTCAATCAAGCCGAGCAGCGCGCCTATAACGAAGCCTTCGACGTGTTTGAGAACTTCTTGAACGGCGCGGCGATGGAATCAAACCCGTACCGCAAAGGCACCGGCCAACACGCAGCATGGGCGGACGGCATGAAAGAGGCTCGCGAAACACATCGCGAGCGCATTGCTGTTGAGGCCCGCGATGCAAATACGGTCGGATATTACTAGCAATCCAGCAACCCTTCGGGGTTGCCTCTTGAGAGTGATCAGGTAGAACTAGATCAGGGCTTCCATGGAAGCAATCCAATGGGAGAACTCAACCATGACTGCAACCTATACTGTGAATAGCTGGGATGTGTGCTGTTCTGGCAACGAACGTCTTCGCAATCGCGATGAATTCATGATCACGGTGCCAGTTCATCGCGGGATGACTGCCGATGAACTCCGCCGCGAGATGAAAGCCGACATCCAGAGCTATATGCAGCCGGAATGGTTCGATTATAGCGCATGCCGCGCGGCGATCGATGCATTCTGCGACGGTATCACGGCTAAAACCTTCGAAGACATCGAAGACGCGGACGAGGATGCCGATTGCAACGGTCTTTACCTCTATGTCTACATGCAAGCGCCCTGCGAAGTTCCCGTTTACTAAAGGTGAAGCATGAACAAACGCCGCTTCGACTTCGACAGCCGCATTTGTCACCACATCGCCTTCTGGGTATTCTCCGGCATATGGGCCGCGATTACCTTGGCGATGCTGCTCGGCTGACGGCAGAGAGACAACCACGTATCCCCCGCGTGGTTGCTTCTTTGGAAGCCCTGATCTTATCGGAATATCTTCATGGGCAACCATGAGGCTGTATTATGGTAAAGAAGTTTCAGGTGTTCGGTGACTACGGCTTGCACGATGAATGCATGCTCGAAGACTTTGACCGGCAAGACGATGCCGTGCGCTGGGCGAAGCAATATTGCCGGCGCGACATGGGCGGATATGAAAGCATCGACGTTATCTCCTTCATGAGCAACGGCGAGGCCGTGACGCATTTCCGAAAGACGATTGAGGATGAATAGCATCTCGCAACCCTTCGGGGTTGCCTTTGTAGATATTCCGATAAGACAAGGGATTTCGTGGAAGTCCTGATCTTGCTGGAATGCCTTCATGGTGGCAACCATGAGGTGAAGATATGCCTTTATTCAACGTTACTTACGAAATCACCACTCACGAAAGCGCGGAACACGGCGACGCCGAGGAACGCGGGTTCGTGGCCGAAAATGTGAGCCTGCGTGAAGCCATCGAATACATTGGCCACCGCGCTGATACTGCGGATTGCTGGCCGGTCGAGTCCCCGCGCTGGTTCACGAACGATGATTTCGACGAGAACTTCCAGACCGGCGCGCGCGAAAGCCGCTCGCTGCATATGCCTGACAATCTTAGTGAAGCCAGCCGCCAGCGTATCCGGCGGTTGCTTGGCGTTCGCTGACAACCTCGCAACTCGTCTCCGGACGGGTTGCCACTTTGCAGGCATTCCAGCAAACCCGGCAGGATTTCCATGAGGCGACCTAACCTCAATATATCCTGTCTTGCCGTGCATTCATGGGCAACCATGAGGTGCATAAATGAGCATCGACACTAAGCTATGGTCCGTTCGATCCTATAATGACGGCTACGCGCATATTACACAGCGCGCATCTGGCGCCATTCGGACGGTTTCTCGCGGCACTCTCCCAAGCGTGAATGAACTCGCCATGATGCATGAACTCAGGTTCAACAGCGTCATGCGTGAAGCGTTTCACGGCGCCGCGACAAGGTAGCAGACTTGCAACCCTTCGGGGTTGCCCTTGAATGCACGGCAAGCGCAACCTCATGGAGTCCACTATGCAACACCTTTACACTGCCACATTTTCGACCGGCGAAACTCGCGAGCAAATCTATTCCCGCGAGCTGACCCATGCATACCGCGTCACCTATACCCGCAACGGGTCGCAGGCGACGAAATATGGGTTTTCCGGCTCTCGCGAGAAAGCCGAGAAGGCCACGAAATTGCCCAAGGCTTGCACCGATATCACCGTTGAAATCGTCCACGCGATGAAGCTGGACGCGCCGACGAAGGCGACGTCAGCCAAGCCGAAAAAGGTCAAGCCGTTCGCCAAGGGCGATGAAGTCCTTGCGATCCTCGAAAATGCCGATTTTGGCACCGTCAAAATCCCCGCAATCGTCAAGGGGATGCGCGGCGACATCATCACGCTGACCGTGCCTGGCATTCTCAACGATATCCGCGTCAAGCTCGCGGATGTTCGCAAGCGTTACCCCGATCCTACCCCGCTGGCGCAAGCCGCGTGAAACACTACTGGCGACCCTTTGGTCGCCTTTTGGAAGTCCTGCCGGGTTCCCTATTGCCTCTTGTGTGCGGCTCGCGCCGTGAAACAGGAGAATTGCCCCATGAAATACAGCGTCAAGGTTTATCTGAC
>Ga0247751_1000002_pt1 | contig 45563 bp, 63 predicted proteins | sample UWRJS049202B5_FD_180718 | JGI IMG/M metagenome (GOLD analysis project Ga0247751, IMG submission 180718) | Soil microbial communities from Arlington Agricultural Research Station in Wisconsin, United States - UWRJ-S049-202B-5 | ecosystem: Environmental > Terrestrial > Soil > Agricultural land... | reverse complement strand
GGCTTGGAATATCTGGGCGCCAGCGCCAACAACAACCGGCCGAGGCTGATTTCCTTCTTTCGCTCCCTGACGGCGCGCGCGCTGCTGGAGCTTACGGAGAGCACGCTGCGGGTCTGGGTCGACGATGCTCTGGTAACGCGCGCCGCCGTCACCTCAACGGTGACAAATGGCGATTTCTCGTCCAGCACCGGGTGGACGTTGACGGTCAGTTCCGGCGCGACCGGGAACATCAACTCCACCGTCTCCGGGGCGCTTTATATGGGCGCCCCATCGCGCGGGTCCAGCGCCATCTGCACGCGGTCGGTCACCACCGCCAATGCCGGAACAGAGCACGCGCTGCGCATCGTCGTAACGCGCGGGCCGGTGACATTCCGATGCGGCAGCACGTCTGGCGGCGACGATTACATCGTAGAAACCGCGCTCGATACCGGGGTCCACAGTCTCGCCTTCACCCCATCTGGAACCTATCATGTCTGGTTCAAAACGCGGCGCGAGGCGGCGGTTATCATCGATTCCATCCAGGTGGAATCGGCCGGCGTAATGGAGCTGACCGCGCCATGGACTGCGGCGCAGCTCCGCCAGATTGCCGTGGACCAGTCAATCGACGTTATGTATCTGGCCCATGAGGACTGGCAGCAGCGGAAGATCGAGCGCCGGGGCGACACCTCGTGGTCGCTGGTGCTCTACAAGGCGGATGACGGCCCATTTACCCTCACGCGCACGGCCGATACGCGGCTCAAGCCAACGGCGACCCACGGCAATACGACGCTGACGGCGGAGTCGGATTTCTTCCGCCCCGAACATGTGGGCGCATTGTTTCGGCTCGGGCACCCTCGCATTGATGCGAGCTGGTCAGTGGCGGGCGATGAGCGCTATACGGACCCCTGGAAGGTGACGGGGATAAGCACCTCCAATTATGATGACCGGGACTTCTCCTACACAATCAGCGGCACCTGGGTTGGCACCCTTCGGCTTTACCGCTCCGTCAGCAGCGAGGATGAGGGGTTCCGCCGCCATCGCCGCGAAACAAGCTCTGCCACCATTGACATAACCAGCAACGCCAGCTTCAGCCAGACCGACGCCTCTGAATCGGACAACCTCATTGTCTATTACAAAATAGGCTTTGAGGGCAGCGCATATACCTCCGGGTCGGCGAACATAGCCGTAAACTATACGGGTGACGGAGGGTTTGGCGTCTGCCGGGTGACGGCCTATAATTCACCGACATCTGTGGATGTCGAGGTGCTGCAAGACTTCACTGACACCGAGTATACGGAAGACTGGCTGGAGGGGGCTTGGTCGGATTATCGCGGCTGGCCGAGCGCTGTTGGGCTGTTCGACGGGCGGCTTTTCTGGGCGGGATCGGACAGATTCTGGGGCTCGGTGAGCAATCAGTTCGATTCGTTCAACCTGGAGACGGAGGGGGACTCTGGCTCGATCCAGCGCTCGATCGCCACAGGCGGGGCGGCATCGGCCGCACGCTGGATCTTGGGTCTCCAGCGGCTGATCTTTGGCACCGATATCTCTGAGATTTCGGCCCGCTCGTCGTCATTCGATGAGCCACTCACCCCGACCAACATCACGCTCAAGCCCGCTGCGACCAATGGCGTTGCCCCTATCAGCCCGGTGCGCACCGACTCGACCGGCGTCTATATCGACCTCTCCACTGAAAATCTCATGGAGATTCGCTACAATGTTGACGCCCAGGATTACGTCGCCGGCAATCTAACCCGGCTGCATGAGGAACTGCACGAAAGCCTCAACCCATCATTATTCGCCGACGGCTTTGCCGACGTGACGATCCAGCGCAAGCCGGAGAACTATGTCTGGGCGCTGCGCAATGACGGCATGGCCTGCGCCCTGCTCTACAGCATCGCCGAGGACGCGCGCGGCATCTTCAAGGTGGCGACTGGCCGCAATAATGGCCTGGATGATGCGCGCCCGCTCGACCGCATCGTTTCGATCGCCGGACTGCCGAACACCAATGAGGATGAGGTTTATTGCGCGGTCGAACGAACCGTCAGCGACGGCGCTGGCGGTTCGGAGCAGAATTACCATATTGAGAAGTTCTCCGCGCACAGCGCAGTAATCACCAAAACATATGACAGCGACTCGCAGGATGTTGTTGTTAAAAATGGCCTATATATCGCGGATAGCTTTATCACCGCGACGGCGAATGGCGGCGTCGGCGAAGTCATTTCTGGCCTTGACCATCTGGCTGGCCGTGTTGTAATTGTAATCGGGCAGATTGTGGATGGGCATTACGGCCCAGGGGCTGAAACATATACTGTCAGCGATGCCGGGACGATCACTCTTGAAGAGGTCTTCACCGGGACGATCTGCATCGGCCTGCCCTATGAGGGTCTGTATAAATCCGCCAAACTCGCCTTTGCCGGTCAGGCCGGGACGGCATTGCTCCAGAAGAAGGCGGTGACCCAGCTTGGGCTCGCCCTGCTCGACACCCATCCCGATGCGATCCGCGTAGGCCATAATTTCGATGAAGATGAGATGGACGAGTTGCCGCGCATTACCCCTGAAGGCGACGCCGTCGACATCACCGAGAATTTCGACCGCGCCCATGAAGAGGCGCCGTTCCCGTTCCCTGGCAATTGGGATACCGACAGCCGGGTGCATATCAAGATCCGCCCCGGCTATTCGGCCTGCCTGTCGGCCATGGTGATCGGGGTGGAGACGCACGAACGCTGATGCTGATCCGCGAGCCGACTCCGGAGGAGGAGAAAGCCTTCTTCGGCAATTGCGACCCGGCCATTCGCGATCTCAGATGCGCCGTCATCGGCAACGCGGTCGTGGCAATGGCCGGGGTGATCCGCGATCCCCGCTATTACGGTTCGATCTTTGAGGAGGACGGCCGATGGGTGGGCTTCCTCCAGCTGGCTCCCGGCGCCGCCCCGCTCGGCGTCAATGCGGTGATCGCCATGCGGCGCTATCTTGAAGCCCAGACCGAGCCGATCATCGTCCAATGGGACGATGCCTACCCCACCGCCGAGAAATTGCTGCGCGTGCTTGGCTTTAGCCCCACAGATGAATTCATGCCCGATTATCGCGACACCTCCAGGAAATTGAGGGTTTGGGAATGGCAGCCCTACCAGCGCTAGCAGCCGTGGCGACCCTGGCCAGTGCCGGGCTCTCCGCCATGGGATCGATCCAGCAGGGCCGCGCTCAACAGGCGGCCCTGAACTTTGAGGCCAAACAGCATGAGCGCCAGGCCGCCGAAGAGCGCGCCGCCAGTCAGCGTGAGGCGCTGGAGAAGCGCCATGAGGGCGCGCTGGCAATGTCACGCCAGCTTGCGGTTGCCGGGGCGAGCGGGGCCGGGGTCGTGACGCCGAGCATCATCGATATCTACTCCGAGACCTCCCAACGCGGCGAGTACAACGCCCAGACCGCGCTTTACGGCGGCGAGAGCCGGGCGCGCGGCCAGCTCGACGAGGCTGCTGCCAATCGGTTCAAGGGCAAGGCGGCGCGCACGGGCAGTCTTTATGAGGCTGGTGGGCATATTCTCTCCGGCATCGGTTCTGCCGCCGGCAAGAGATACGGCTAACGTGTGTTTTTCTCTTCGAGAGCAGAGAGTCCGGCTTCTATCAAAATCCGGATCGCCTCTGTCTCGGTGGACACTCGCTTCCTGAAGCGGAAATCATTGATTTTCTCCCAAAACTCAGGGGAGAGCGTGACCATTTTTCGGATATTGAACTTCCTCTTAGTCACAAAAATCAATCCTTGGACCGGAGCGCGTTGCAGCGCCACACCCCGCAAGGCAATGCACTACAGAGCAATACATAGCAGGGCAGAGCCACACAGCGTTCGGTCATAAATTCACAACACGCTCAATATGTCAACGTTAATGGTTTGATTAGTATCCTTGCCTTGCGCCACATTGCAATGCATGGCCGCGCAACGCTCTGCACTGCATTGCAGAGCGCTACGCGGCCCTACAGCGCCATACAGAAATCAATGTGCGGTAGATTAAATTCACAAAAATATCCTCGCCTTACCTTGCGCCACAGCGCCGCGCGGCGCCCGGCATCGCAGCGCCTCGCTCCGCCGCGCTGCGCGGCGCAGAGCCCTACAGCGCTTAACCTAGATGGCGCATCTAACGCGGCATGTCAACAATAATCACAAGTTGACACATAGATATAGATGACATATTGATCCTGCTGCGAGCGATGCGCCGCGCAATCCAAGGACACCAATATGCACATCGAAGTTAAGATTAAGGGGCTCACGCCCCTGCTGATGAATCGCTTCGGCGAGAAAAACGAAGTTGACGTAAGCTCAGGAATCCGGCTATCAGTAAAGGCCAATGGAGATGCGCCGCGCGAGGCAGCTTCTCATAAGCTTTACGCAGACGGCGTTGGTAACCTCTACATCCCCGGAACCAATATATTCGCCGCCATCGTTGCCGCCGGCACCTTTCACAAGGCCGGGAAGTCCAAACTCACCACCCAGAAGACATCTCTTATACCCGCAGGAATTACCGTCCTTGATCTTGTTTGTCCCCTCGGCACAAAAAAGTGGGAAGTGGACAGTAGATCTGTTGTAATCCCAGGAGGCGGCCGAGTAATGTGCCACCGCCCTCGCCTCGACGAATGGGCGCTCGGCTTTACTCTTGATGTAGACGAGTCAGTTTTTTCTGAGAAGACCGTTCGAGTCCTTGTTGATGATTCCGGCAAGAAGTTAGGTCTTGGAGACTATCGACCTCAGCGCAAGGGCCCCTTTGGCCGATTTTCTGTTGTGGGATGGAAAGTTTCTAAGTAAAACCTGTTTCGACGCGGCGCGATGCTATGCACCGCAGTGCCACGCGATGCCGGGCCGGGCTACGCACTGTCCTGCAATGCGGTGCGCGGCAATCCAAGGATGGGGACGGGGAGACTCGTCCCCTTTTCTATTTGGAGAACGCCTTGCCCCGCTTACCCGACAAAAACAGCCTGTCACAGCCGGGCTCGTTCCGCTCCGGCCGGGCCATCGTTTCCGCCGGCGCGGTTGACGCCAGCGCCATCGGTCAGGGCCTGAAAGCCGCCGGGCGCGGCGTCGGCCAGATTGCCGACGCGGCCTCCGCGATCGAAGAGCGCAATCGCCGGGAGCAGGATGCGCTTGACCTGATTCGAGCCGAATCAGCGCAGCGCGCCGCCCTGTTCGAGACCGAAAGGGGGTTCGATAGCGATGGGAATTATGCGTCGCACGACAGCAGGTATACACCCCTCGCCACCGAGGCGACGAACCAGGCTGCCAGCTTAATCCGCGATCCCCAGAAGCGCGAGATGTGGCGGCTGAAGGCCGAGAACGACATCATCGCTGGCCGCCAGCGGCTGATCGACCGTGCTGACAAGATGGGCAGGCAGGAGAGGATCGTCGGACTCCAGACCACATTGGATGGCCTGAAGCGGGATTTCTCCGACCCAAAAGCCAGCAGCGAAGATCGCGTGCGCATTATCCAGCAGATGCGCAACGCCGTTGAGCTTGGCAAGCGCAGCGGCATGCTCGATCCGAACAGCGCGCACAAGCTCGACAAGGACTATGTCTATGGCGCGGTCAAGGAGAATTACGACCGCCGGCTGATCGAGGATGCCGAGGGTCTGCGCCGGGAGCTGCATGGCGGCCGCGACGTGCCCATGCCGCTCGATGACATGGAGAACCCGGAGACCAGGGCCCGGCCAGCAGGCGCTGGCGGCGCGGTCCCCGGTCAGGCCGCGATCGGCAGGGGGCGCGAAGAATCCGGCCGCTTCATGGTCGAGGGCCTCGACATCAAGGACCGGGTCAATCCCAATGCCCAATATGGCCGCTCGGCGACGGCCAACGCCCAGCCCTTCACCGGCATCGTGCTGCACCACACTGGCGGCGAGGACGCGGACAAGTTCATCCGCTACGGCCAGTCGGTGGATCGCGAGCGCGGCGGCTCGTTCGGTTATCATTTCTATATCGACAAGGACGGCACGATCTATCAGGGCGCGCCGATGGATGCGCGCACCAACCATGTGAAGCCCCCATCTCACACCCAGCGCCGCGACGCCACCGGCCTGTCCAACGAGAACGCCATCGGCATCTCGCTGCTCGGCTCGGGCGGAGACGAGACGCCGCAACAGCTCGCCGCCGTGAAACAATTGGCCGGTTCGCTGTCGCAGACCTATGGCATTGCTGGCAACCGTATCGTCGGCCATGGCGATCTCCAGCATGACCGCGAGAGCCGCGAGGGCCAGGCGGCGCTGAAGGCCATACGCGGCGAGGTGCGCCCCGGCGACCTGGCCACCACATCCTCTAATGGCTTCCTTGGCATGCTCTCGCCGCTGGAGCGTGCCGAATACCTCAAGAAAGCCGAGAGCGCCATCCGCACCAAGCGCGAGGGCGAGAAGGCGTTTGTGAAACAAGCGCTCGATGACGATGTGGAATCGATCCGCCGCACCGGGCAGAGCGCCGAACTCGACCTCACCGAAGCCAAGCGCGTGCTGCCGCCCGATGAGCTGAGCCGCTACTTCATGAAGCGCACCGAGGCCGAGATGGAGCATGCCGGGACCAGCGATCTCTATAAGCTGCCCGAGGAGGAATTGCAGAATCGCCTTAGCGATGACCGCTCGGTCGGCGGGCTGAAGCCCGCAGCAGGCGAGGCCATGTTCGAGGCGCGCGCGCGGGTCTTCGACAAGGCCGAGAAGAAGGCCGCCGAGATCCGCACGCTGCGCGAGAATGACCCGGCGCGCGCGGTCGATGAATTCCCCGAGGTGACAGAGGCGGCGGCTGTCGCCCAGGAGGCCCCAGATGACCCTCAAGCACTTCAGGGGCTGGTGCGCGCACGGATGGATGCCCAGGCCAAGGTTGGCGTTGCCGAAGGCCTACGCTCGCCGATCACCAAGGCCGAGGCCAAGACACTGGTTGCTCCGCTGCGCGGGGTCGAGAGCGCCGCGATGGAGAAGGCCGCGACCGATTGGTATACCGGGCTCCAGCAGCGTTACGGCCCCTATGGCAATGCGGTGGCAAAAAATGCGATCGAATATGCGCTGGGGCACAGCTCTGACACGGCGAAGGCGGTAACGGGCCAGATCGAATCCATTGCCAACGGACTGATGCCTTCGGCGGCCTCGATTCGGCGCACGGAGTTCCTGATGGAAGCCGACCGCGCGCTGGCGGCCTACAATCTCGACTTCCCCGGTGAGCCGATGCGGCAATACGGGCCTGCTGATCTGAGTGCGGCGGCGGCCAAGCCGCGCGTTGGCGCCTACGACCCACAGGAAAGCCGCATGAAGGTCGGCGCTGACGACGCGCTGCCGAGCCAGACCTATCTGGGCAACGTCAATCCAAACCAAGTCTTTTTTGATAAGGACGGCAGCGCCAATATCGATGGCCGCTATATCCCTCCCGACGCCATCAAGATGCTTACCGACAACCCGGCGCTCGCCGCGCAGTTCAATTCTCATTATGGCAGCGGCATCGCCGAAACCATCCTCGCAGGACAAATGAGCCCCAATGGCTGAGAGCAATCCCTTCGCCGCGCTTGACTCCGCCCCTTCTGCCGCTGCGCCCGCCGCAGACGACGACAATCCCTTCCGTCAGTTCGACACCGTTGAGCCGCCCCAGCCTGCGGCGCCGTCCGGACCGCCGCCAGCGCCCGAGCAGAATATGCCGGGCGTTTCTGTTATTGGCGACGCTGAGATGAAGGATTTCCTCGACGCCTTCCAGGCGCAGAACATCCGCGAGGGCACCGAAAAACTCAATGATTCGCGTGGCAGGCAGTTCATTGATGGCCTGACCACGCTGATGCAGCATGATCTGGAGCTGGCAAAGGGCGCTCCATCGGGCGCGGTCAGCGGCGTCGGCACCCTGATGAAGGGCGCCCAGACCATCAGCAATGCGTTCCCATCCCGCCAGCTTGACGTGATGGATCAGATTGATGCCGGAGATCTGAAGGCCGCTCAGCACCTGCATCCCTCGCTCGCCGGCTACGGGCAGATGACGCCCGCTCAGCGCGAGATGGCGCGTGAGCGCCTGAAGCGGATGACTTACGACCTCAACGTCGTCCCCGTGGATCAGCAGCCGCTCTACAAAGCGGGCGAGGCCGTCAAGAAATTCGCCAAGACAATCCTGCCCGCCGCGCCTGGGTTCGAGGAGGCTTGGAGCCGCCAGGTCAGCGAAGGCCTTGGCCAGATGATGGTCAGCATCCCGGTCCAGCTCATCGGCGGGGCTGGATTTGCTGGAGCGCTCTATGGCGTCCAGGGTGCGGGCGAAGCCGCCGAGCGCGCCGTGGAGTATGACCGCAAGGAGAGAGCGGCCGGCCGGCCGGGGCTCACCCAGGAGGATATCGTTCGGGCGTCGATCTGGGGCATCGGGCCCGGCGCAACCGACCTGCTGCCCATTGAGATGATGCTCGGACGCCTGAGAGTGCCGCCGGGGTTGGCGAAGCCGACGGCCAAAGTGATCGGCAAGCTTGGTGGCGCGGCGTTCTGGCGGATAACCGGCCAAGCTCTGGTTGAGGGGGGGCAAGAGGGTTTTCAGCAGGCGCTGCAAAATCTGATTGCGAAGGAGTACAATCCCAGCCAGAGCCTGGGCGAAGACATCCTCCCGAGCGCGGGCGTCGGCGCGGGCGTCGGAGGAGTCGCGCAGGCTGGCAAAGAGATGGCTCAGCTTGCCCTGCGGCGCTTTGCCGGTCGGCGCGGCGGCTCAGCTCCCAGCCCATCCCCGTCTCAGGCCGCCCCCACAGGCGCGCCGCAGGCTACCGCCACGTCCGCGCAAGCTCCAAGTGAGACCGCAAAAGCCCCCACTAGCCAGCCAGCCGCTGCTGCCGCGCCGCAAGTCCAGCGCGATGCCGCGCCAGAAACCCGCGCCGCCACCCGCGAGCAGTTCAACCAATATCTCGCCCTTGAGGATCGCCTCGCCTCGATCCCCGACGACATGGATGCCCCGCCCGATCTGATCAACCAGGCGATCGACGCCGAAGAGGCGATGGTGGAAAGCTTCCGCGTCACCGGCCTGCCTGGCGATGGCCTCGCGCGCGGCACGCGCCCCATTGAATCCATGGAAGATGTCAAACGTGCGTTCGATGAAGCAACGCCGGAGGAGATCAATGAGTTCTGGCAGGGCAAAGCGGTTGGGCCGACTGCCTCCGGCGCTGTTGCTGGCGCGGGGGCGGTTGCGCAAGGGGGGCCGGCCGGACAAGCCCGTGCGGCAGCGTCGCCCCAAGAAAGTTCGCCTGGATCGTCTGCGGCAGGGGCATCTCCCGCTCTGAGATTGGAGAAGGCCGTCAGCTCCGGCGGCGCGACCGTCTATGACGCCAAAATCGACGATGTCGTCCACGCCCAAGTCAGCATCAAGCTGCACCCGAAGGACAAATCCATCGAGGTTCTGGGCATCGGCAATGATCGCAAGCAGGGCAGGCTGAAGCCGGAATTCGTCAACAAGATCAAGGCGGCCCTGGCCCAGGAGTTTCCCGATTACGAGACGGCGTTCGGCAAGGATGTCGGCGAGAGCGCGCCGCTACGCCCGGCGGCCCGCGATCTCACCACCGACTTCCTCCGCCTGATCGCCACCCCCACTCCCCGCGACCAATGGGCCAAAACCCTCGGCGTCTCCGAGGACGAGTTGATGCCCCATGTCGAGCGGGCCATCTCCAGCGGATTGCTGCGCGTGGACCGCAATGGCGTGGTGCGGCGCAATGCATCGGCTGTTGCCGAAATGGAGCCAGAGGTCGAGGCCGAGGGGCAGAAGATTGAAGCTGCTATCGAATCTGGACATGGAAGCCTGGTCGCGCCGGGCATCATCGAGGGCGAGAACGTCACGCTGACGCCGAAGGCGATCGATAAAATTGAGCTTTTCCGGGGTTGGGCCGACGAAGCCCTCCAGGGAATTCGACCCGTCGATCTTCGCATTGAGGTTGTGGATAATATCGCCATTGATCGGCTGGCGCATGAGGACAACTTGCTTGCGCGGCAATTTGCATCCAGGCCGACAGAAGAAGGCGGCGCGCCGCAGGGCCAACAACTTGTCGTAGCCAAGCCTGGGGTCCCGCAGGTCCGCAACGTTGCAGATTTCAGAAACGCCGTCGACCAGCTCAAGGAAAAGCTGGATATCGCGACGCGGCCGCGTCGTCCTCGTGACCCATTGCTCTCGCTGCGCTCGCTTCCCGCGCTCGTGCAAGAGCTTAAAGAGGGGTCGAGAATCCAGCTTGTTGCTACGCATGTGCGCGGGTTCAAGGACGATACTCAAGCCATTATCGGCGTTGCCGAGCAACACATCAATATTGATATCGCCCAGCTTTCCGCGACAGACAGGGAGACCTTTCTCGACAGCCTTTCCGACCTCCAGCAGATGGTTCAGGACCGCCTGCAAATGGGCTACCGTGTGGCCGAGGAGCTGGATGAGGTCAATGAGAAAATAGACGACATCTTCTCAAAACTTGAGGAGGATATTTCAAATGTCAAAGACGACGCCGACGCCGTTCTCGACGACATGTCGGATCGGGTGGATGAACTTGAGGAGGTTATTGCCAAGCTCGAAGAGGCTGGAGACGCGACGGCGATTGCTCGCAGCGAGGCCGAGGATGCGGCGGACGGCGAGTTGGAGCCGTTGGAGGCCATCCAGGAGCGGGCTGAGCGTGCTGTTGCTCCATACAGCATGCCGGATTACCCCGACCACTTTACGCTTACCGACGTTGCTTCCAGGGAGGTCGAGCGACTCAACCGTTTGGTTGGCGAGGTTAGGGGAAACTTTGAAGCGCTAAAGCAGGCCAATATCGACGGCAAATCGGCCGCAGAGCTTGAGGATGTCCAGGCAGATTTAAGCTCAGCAGCATCGCCAGCAAAGTATCTCCGTGACCAGGCTGATGCACTGGAGGACATCCTTTCGGCAAAGCGCAACGAGGCGTTCGACCAGATCGATGCCATCAAGGAAGAGCTGGTGCTTCCCGACGTTCAGCGCATGGAGGAGCTGGCTGACGAAATTGAGGCGCGCATCGACGAAATAGAGGGCCGGGAAACCCTCGGCGGGAATGTCTCGTTTTCCTTACGTTCATCCAAATCTGCTAAAGTCTCCGAGGGCACCGAAGGAGAGTCGGATGAATCTGGACTACAAGAAGACAGCGGAGAGGCTGGCCAAGCGGGCAATGACGCATCCCAATCCGCAGGAGAGGGAGCGATTGCGGCTGCTGTCGGCGGCGGCGGAGCTTCTGGCGCTTCAGCAACAGAAGGCCGCATACTTCGCCAGGAGAGCGCAACATTACGAGCAGATGGCTCAATCCGAGCCGGACGAGTCTCGGGCAAGGCTGCTGCGCTTGGCGGACTCGATGCAGAAGCGCTGCAACCTGTTGGCACGTCAGAGTTCTTTGATGCCCCCGGATTGCGCGGTGTGGTGACGGCAATGCCGGTTGCCGACCATGCTGGGCTTGCCCGGCGTGGGGCGCCGGCCTCCGAATACCGCCTCGCCAATCTCACCTACCGCCTTTACGCGCCGGATGCGCCGCTCACCGAGGCGCAACTTACCAATTTCCAACCGAATTTCAGAGGCGGCGGCGACTTCCATGCGCCGTCGATCTGGGCGCGCGTCTCCCAGCATATGGACGGCACCTGGGAAGTCTCCATGGTGCAGCGCAACGCCGGGACCGAGGCACCCAAGGGTCTATCAGCCCAGCTCTATGCCGCGATCGAGAAAGATCTGGGCATCCGCATGTCGCCATCTGGCATCCTCTCGAAAGAGGGGCTGAAGATGTGGCAGAAGCGCTCGCCAGAGTCGGTCAAATGGCACCAATGGTCCAAGAGCGAGGGGTATTTCATCTCCCCGCGTCGGATCAAAGACAATATCGCCCGGATCGGCATGGACCTCGCCGATATCGCCGCGCGCCCCGACGCCGATCCGAACAAAGCCGAAGACCACGCCATCGCCATGGCGGAGCGCAAGGAGCTGATCAAGCTCTGGAGCAAGCTCCCCGAAGAAGCTCGCGGAGCAACGCCGAATACGATGTTCTCGCTGCGCACCGCCCAGGACTCGCAGATCATGGAGCGCGCTGCGGCAAAATACGGCGTTACGCGAGACCCAAACGAAGCGGGATACATCCTCCCAGACGGGAGAATGCTTGATTTCTCTGGGCGCAGCGAGATCTCGTCCGGGGGGGCAACCAGCCGGGGCGAGCCTTTCTCAGAAGAAAACGTGGCGGGCAAGCGGTGGCTCGACCATCGCGATCTTGACGGCGTCATGGATCTGACCGCGTTCGACCCCGAACGGATGCCGCTTCTCGACCGGGAAATGGCGGAACAGACGGCGCGCATGTATGACTTCATGGCGCAGTCCGGCGCGGTGCGATACCGCCAGGACTTCGGCTTTGAAGTAACGGCGATGCCATCGCCCATGCAGCTCCGTACCATCCTGCGTCACCACCAGAAGGAATACTCCGAGGCGCCGCTTAGGGTGGATGTAACGGACCCATCAACGGGGAACATCATCGCGTCGAAGGCCTTCCCACGTCCTATGCTTGACGCGGTGAGCGCCTTCCTTCGCGAGCATTATCCGCCGAATACGATGTTCTCGCTGCGCCAGTCGCCGGACCAGCCGCGCACGGCGACGGAGGCGAAAGCTTTCCACGGCACCCCGAACGGTGCTTTGGAGCGTTTCCGCTCCGAGGCGGCTTCCGAAGCGCATGACGGCGCGTTTTTCTTCACCTCCCATGCCGAAGGCACATCGCCCTATACAGGCGAAGGCTTCTTCGACAGCCCCTTCATCGGCGACATGAAGCCCACGGTCTACCCGACCTTTGTGGAGACCAAGGGGTTCAAGGAGATCGACTGGAAGGGCCAGACGCATAATGATGGCGCCGGTCCGAGTGGCGGCAATCTGAATGACGAGATGGCGCTGGCAAAGAAGGAAGGCTTCCCTGGCATCGTCGTGAAGAACATGGACGAGGCCGGCGGCGCTCAGGACTGGTTCATCACTTGGACGCCAGGCACCGTCCGCAGCGCGCTGAGCGATCAGCAGATGTTCGCCATGCGGAGCGGATCCGCCACCGAAGCCCTAGGCCAAACCAACCCAGACGCCAAGATCATCTCCATCGGCGCTCGCGCTATTGAGGCGGAATCCCGTGCCACGGGCAAGTCCGAGAAGAAAATCACCATCGAGACCGCTCGCCATGAGGCGCTGGAATTCTTCCTCGCCAAGGGGTTTATCCGCCCCGATGAATGGGCAACGCTCGTCGATGTCGCCGTGGATGATGGGTGGGTCGAGGCGGCCGGGGTTCGCGAGCCCTATACCAAGCAGTTCGGCGAGACGATGGATGCCGCCCAGCTTGAGGATCTCATCCTCAAGGAATCCATCATGGTCAAATACGGCGAATATGAGCGGGGCAATTACGAGCCTAAGGGGCTCGTCGCCAAGGTTTTCAAGCGCATCAAGGATTTCCTCGACCGCCTGCGCAATTCGCTGAAGACCCAGGGCTTCCAGCGCTGGGAAGATATCTTCCAGAAGATGGATGCCGGGGAGATGCGCCAGCGCTATGAGGCGCGGTTCGGGCGTCTGGCCGAGGCGGCGCAGACCCGCGTCACCTCGAAGGCTGTTCCCGCTGGTGGCAAATCCGCGATGACGATCAAGAAGGGCGCAAAAGCCGCGCCGTTCTCACCCGGGATGCCTACCGCCAAGGCAGGAACTGCCGCTTCTGCGCCGGGGTCGCTCGTTGACATTCAGCGCGAACTGCGCCGCAAGCTTGGCTTGACCGTCGCGTCCGGCCGGCTCGATCCGAAGATGGCGCTGGCTGCCGGACAAATGGGCGAGCAGTTGGTGGGGCAGTTTGATGAGAAGACAAACGTCATTCGCCTGAAGGCATTGCAGGACATCGATGCCGAAGCTCATGAGGTCGCCCATGCGCTGGAGGGCCGCTACGGCGGGCTCGCCGGTCTCCAGCAGACGCATAGCGCGGAGCTGGGCGGCGTCGCCAACCTGACCGGGCAGACCGGGCCGTCGGAGGGCTTCGCCGAATTCTTCCGCCTTTACCTCACCAATCCACCGGCCGCCGACGCCCATGCGCCGAAATTCCGCGCGGCGTTCGAGGACTTCCTCGAAACCCAGGACGCCCAGACCCTCCAAGATATCCAGGAGATCCAGGCGCAATATCAGCAATGGCGCAATGCCTCATCGGCTGGGCGCATCACGGCGGCGGTCAAATCCGGGGTGCCGCAGGATACTTGGGAAGAAATCCAGGCTGAATATAAAAAAGGCGGGATGACCAGGGTCAAGGGGATGTTCTCCGCCTTCCTGGATCGCATTTACAAAAACGTCTTCGACAAGAGCAATCCCATTCGCGTATGGGTCCAGCGTCTCGCCGAAATTGCGCAGGAGAACAATCAAGACATCGACTTGTCCGCAGCGTTCAACCCACACATGCAAGCGGGGAAGATCCCGCTGATGGACGCCGCCGCGCATATGGACATCACAAAAAGCGTTGCCTGGGCGAATTCCGCCGGCCGGGGCAGTGTCTCCTTGGTGGACGCGCTCGCCACAGCGTTTGGCGGGCGGCGCTTTGAGAACTGGACGCCGGAGCAGCGCGATGCGTTCGGAGCCTATCTCATCGCCCGGCGCGGCCGCTGGCTGTGGCAACGCTATGACATGGACCCGGCGCGCAATCGCGGCCGCATGGCCAATCCGCCGCTCAACCCACAAAATGGCGATTGGTACTTCGACACCATGACCCGCCAGCGCCGGGTGTATCTGCGCGGCCGCTGGGAGGCCGAACTCACCCGCGCGCCAGACAAACACACCCGCGCCGATCACGAGATGACGGTCGCCGAATTGGAGGCCACCAATCCTAGCTTCTCCGTTGCCGCACAGATGGTCTATCAGTTCAACCGCGATCTGGCGCTGAAGCGCTTCCAGGCCGGGCTCGATAGCCAGGAGGAGTTCGACTACAAGAACGGCACCGGGGACTATGTGCCGTGGTTCCGCGACATGACTGACCAGATATTCTCCGGTACTGCCGCCTCAGGGCGCAAGGTCAAGCAGAAATTCAAGCTGCGCGGCTCCTACCGGGACTTCATCAACCCAATCGAAGGCATCATCCGCCAAGTCTACGACACCAATCGCGAGATTGCGGTCAACAAGCCCAAGCTGCTGATGGCACAGCTTGCCGATCGCGTGAAGGGCGCGGGGCAGCTTGCCGAGATCATCCCGGCGACGCGCATGGAAGTCCAGGAGGTCCGCATTCGAGACGCGCTCGCCCAGGCCGCGCGCGAGGAAGGCATCCCCCCGGAAGATGCCAAGAATATGATCTCCGCCGTTGCTGCGTTGATGGGCGACGATGCTGTGGCCAAAATCTTCAAGACCAAGCAGGCTGGCGAAGGAGGCGATGCCATTCTCCATTATATGGAGGGCGGCGAGATGAAAATGCTACAACTCCACGATGACGGCCACGGCATTGCTCGCGACATCATCGGCTTCTTCGAGGCGACCAAGCACACCCCGGCGTCGGATTGGCTGTTCGGCGCGCTCGGCGCCATCGTCCGCGTGCCGACCAAGCTAGTCACCAGCAGCATTGAATTTGCCTACAACAACCTGATCCGCGACACCATGTCGTCCGCAGTGTTGCAGGCCGGGTTCTTCCCCGTCGTCTCGCAATACCGAACCATCAAGGATAATCGCGCCCGCCGCGCCAGGGGGGAGGAAACCTGGGGCGAGTTGCTCGCCCGCCACGGTGGCATCATGGGCGGCTTGAACACGACCCACATCCGCATGTCTCGCCAGGGACGCATCCTCGATTTGGGGGCTGAGGGGGCAAAATACATGCCCTGGGATTACCGCTTCTGGACTCGGACGGTGAATGACGGTTTCTGGAAGATAATTGAGGCTCCGGAAGGCATGACGCGCCAGACACTTGCTCGTATTGCCTTCGATAGGGCGATCAAAGACGTGCGGGCGACCTACCCGAATATGCCAGCCGACCAGCAGACCTTTGTTGCGCTGGAGGCGGCGGCGCAGAAATCACGGGACTACGTCGATTACTCACGCATGGGAGACCTGCCCAGCATCCTTGGCCTGATCAAGGTGGTTTCCTTTCTCAACCCGAGTTTGCAGGGCACGGACAAGTCGGCGCGTGCCGTCTTCCGCGCTCAAGATGATCACGGCAGATACCAGATGGCCAATCTTATACGGGAAAGATTAGCCCCTCTGGCCGATCCTAGATGGATGTCAAACTTTAAGGACGGCCCCTACCAGGGCAGGAAGTCCTTGACAAAATCAGAGATAAATGCTGCAAAGATGGCATTCCATGCTTGGGTGGCGATTTGCGGCATTGCTGTCGGCCATCTTATGATGGAAATCCTCTTTAATGATGAGGATGAATTGGATGACAAGTCCTCCCTAGAGCGCGCCGCATCCGTCTCTTTCACCATCAATGGCATCGGCTTCCGCATCCCGCGCGGCTTTGACATTATCAATGTCGTGTCCAACGCGCTCCGTGCCACCTATTCGAGCTGGAAGCGGGAAGACCCGACGGCCTGGCGGCAATTCCGTGGAACCTTGGCGACCAGTCTGATGCCGCCGACATCGAGCCCCCTGCTCGACCTCTATATCGGCTGGAAGCATGAGCGGAACAATTTCTTCAACAGCCCGATCGAGCAGGAGCATCAGCAGGGCTTGCTGCCCGAGGATCGCTACACCGCCTACACCTCGAACCTGTCGCGGCGGATCTCTGAAGCGCTCAACCCGCTGGCGCCATTTGATATCAGCCCGGTAATGGCCGAATACTCCATGAATGCCATCGGCTCGCAATGGTCGCGCGATATCCTCCGGGCCTATGATATCTTCGACCCCAATAAGCCGGCGGTCAAATGGCAGGATTACCCGTTCCTGCGTGGCGCGCGGGGCTTGCGCGGGTCGCGCGGATCGGAGCAGTTCTGGGAGCTGATGGGGCAGGAGGGATCATTTGCCCAGGTAGCGGGCTCCTATACCGCCAAGGAGGCTAAGAACTGGGATCGGGACAAGATCCGCAAGTTCTTCGATGTCCGGCTGAAAGATGACGACGCCAAGGCGTATGCCATCATGATGCGTCATTACGACGCCGAGCAGCGCCGCTTGCACCCCCTGTACCGAGCGCATGAGTTCGCAACAGCCGTGAGTAGCGTTATGCGCGATGTTGCGTCGAACAATATTGTGGTCCCGATCACCAGCAAGATGGACCGCAAGGCGGATACCTCTCGCGAAGTGCGAGGCCAAGCCATGGACATCCTGGCCGAGATCAACCGGCGCGAATACCGGAACGCCTTGATCGCGCTGAGGCGTCCGGGCTACGAGAACCGCACCCCCCAGCCTGTGAAACCTTATCTCAATGAGCTTAAGGCGCTCTCTCCTGATATCCACAAAGCGCTGATGGGCAAGATCGTTAAGAGCAAGGGCACGACCGTCTACGATTACGACAGGGTGCGCGAGCAGTGGCCGGATACGCGGCAAAAAGTGCTCGCGGCGGAAAAGCGCGAACGCATCATCGAATCCGAAGGCGACGTGGAATTCCACGATCTCACCGCTCGGGCGCAGGGCGCGAAGGCGATGGGGATTAGGTAGGCATGGGCGGATCGGAGCTTATGGGCGGCTCTAGAACAAGCCCAGACTCCGATCCTACTCCCGATTATCCGCCGCTTACCCCTTGCGCAGCCATTTTGCCAAGGCTCAGCTCGACGGCCTTACGGACTGCGGCCCCATCAACCCCCAATGGTCAAGCGGCGATGGCGAGCGCATACCCTTCTATCAGGGTGGCCAACTTCAACATATTACCCCACCAACCCCAAAGAGGCAATCATGCTGACCGCTTTGTTCAGTGCCATCACCGGCCTGATTTCAGGCATCGTTCCGGACGTGCTGAAGGAGGTCCGCGAATCTCGCGCCGCGTCCAGGGAGATGGAGTTCCTTCGCCTCAACCACCAGCTCACGCTGGAGCGCGCCAAGCTCGAAGTCGGCGCAAAACTGGAAGAGAGCTACGAGCAGCGCATGATGGCCGAGATTGCCGCGACGAAAGAGCAGATCGTCGCGATCGTCAGTGCGCAAGCGCAGCCCACCGGCATTGCCTGGATCGACGGCTTCAACGCCCTGATCCGGCCATTCACCGCGATGATGTTCGTTATGATGTTCGCCATCGGGCTGTGCGGCTACAGCTTCGGCCTGACCCACAACGATGCCTTCGGCGCGGCGATGACCGGCATGTTCAGCGAGGCCATCCTCGCCACGCTCGGCTTCATCTTCGGATACCGCTCGGTCTCGGGTCAGAAGAAGGCGACGGCATAGGAGGCCGCCATGCCGCTTGCTACGCCCCAAGAGGGCATCGAGATCGTCTGCAAGTGGGAGGGTTGGCATAAAGCCCTCCCTGACGGCCGCGCCAAGCCCTACAAATGCCCGGCCGGCGTCTGGACGATCGGCTACGGCTCGACCTATTGGGATGACGGGCGCCGCATCCAGGCGAGCGACGACGCGATCACCAAAGATGTTGGCAAGCAGCTCCTGCTGCGCCAGCTCCAGAACTATGCCAACACCGTCGACCGCGCCATAAAGGTTCCCGTTCATCCGCAGATGCGGGCGGCGATGATTTCGCTGTGCTACAATATCGGCACGGCCGCATTCGCCAAATCCACCCTCGCCCGCCGGGTCAACGCCAAGGATTGGGCGGCGTGCCCTGCTGCCTTCAAGATGTGGCGCAATGGCGGCGGGCGCGTGCTGACCGGCCTGCTGAACCGACGCATTGATGAGGCCGGCCTGTTCATGCGCGGCGTTGCCCAGCTTGGCGCGGTTGCAACACCTTCTCCTGCCAGTATAAAATTAGCCGCAGCGCCAGTTGATTCTGGGCCATCCTGGTGGCAACAGATTGTGCGGGGGATTCTCGACGGCCTCGGTGGAAGGGCAGACCCTTCCCCGGCTTAAAAGGGCCGCCGCTGGTTCCCAAGGGTTCATGGGGGTGAGGGGCAGGGAGCCAGCGGCGCTAAGTTTTTGCGGGGCATTTTAGTCTGTCAACACCGCATAAACGCGCCGTCCATATATTTAGTTCCATGCGTTTCTCCAGTCATAGGGCAAGGCGATGACGGGCAGCGAAGACCCGCCACCGCCCCTTAGCATGATCATCGGCGTATTGCTGCCTGCCGGTGACCACGGCCCCGCTCATGGCTAAGTCAAACTCATGTCAAAAGGACGGCGGCCGATGTCGGGGATGGCCAATGGACGAGCAGATGCTCTCTATCCTGCTCAGGGAACAACGCTCACAAGGTGGGCAGATCGCCACGATCATGGCGAAACTGAACCTTATCGAGCAGCGCTCCAAGCTTTCCACCCAGGATCAGCGCAAGGATTTGCTCGCGCGAATGCGCGAGGTGCGCCTGGAGGTGAAGTCCCTGGCCAAGAGGCTCGACACCCAGCCCATCGCCTTCCGCCAGATCATGGATACCTGGTGGCTCCGCATCGCGGCGATCGTGGCCTTGGGCTTGGCCAATATCGACCTGAAGCAGGCGATCGCCCTGGTGTTGCAGGTCAAATAGGCAGAAGCTTTGACTATGGATCGCGGCTCCTGCTGATCCTGCTGGTGGCGCTGACCGCCGGGAAATTTGCCTTCTATGCGGTGGAGTGGTCAGTCCGGCCTGCGGCGCTGACCAAGCCATTGTCTTTGCGGGTGAAAGAGGGTCCGCGTTACCCGCGCGAAGCGCGCAATGTCAGCGCTGAGGAGTCGAAGACGGATCGGTTGCGTTAGTAGCCGAAATATATCCACCATTCCGGGTCTTCCAGGATATCGGCCATCTTGCGCCAACGGGCTTCATTCTCCGGGTGGGCGGCAATCATGGCGTTGCGGAATTCCCCAACATCGCGGGGGCGCTCGTGCCAGACGCCGTCCCATTCATGGCCAACGCGCTTTCTGTCCGCGCCGCATTTGTTGAGGATTTCCCACATCTCCCGGTCGCCACTGTGACGCATGACATCCCAAGCCGGATGCCGCTCGCACTCGCCGCGATATAGACATACATTAACCCCCACTCTTCCGCCTCTCCGCCTCAGCTCCGTCCGCAAAGCCCCTGAGATAATCAGGGCTCGGGACGGTCTGGGGCTTTATTATTTCCAGAGCCCTTGCTCGATGAGGGAGGCGGCGAAGATAGCCGCGCTCCTCCAATGCTGTCACCAAGCGGTTGACGCCTGATTTCGACCGCAGTCCCAGAGCCTCTTTCAGCTCATCATGGCTGGGGCCTATTCCCTTCTCCGCAAGGAAGGATTCAATCGCGGAGAGGCATTGTTGCATCCGCTCTGTGAGCATGGGCTATTTCGATATTTTGGGGAGACTGTCCTTCACGGGAAGCGTGGTGACTTCGCGGTTTTCGCGCCACGCATTCCATGCTCGAAGGATCAGCTCCCAGCGCTCATGGCGACGCAGGCGTTTCCCTGCTAGAAGGCGCTCGCGACAGACCAGAATGGGCGATTTCTCCGACAAATCCGTTCCTCGAACCAGCCGCTCAATGAAGTCTGTCGCTGCCGAGAAGTCCTTTTCGGCGAAGATAAGATGGGCAAAGCCGATCAGCGCGCCGCCGCCCAGTACCCCGCATCCCGATTTGGGGACGACATCGTAAGACCGCTTTATTCTTTCATAATTTGCGATGGCGTGATCCGCTCTTTTGGATGGGCCCAGCCTCTTTCCGTTGCGGCTCATGCCGCCGTGAGCTTTCTTGAGGCTGCCGGATTCCTGCCAATTCAGAAGGATAAACGCGATGGCCGCCACGCCAGAGCTTGATTCGTACCCGTCCATTGATAGATAGTCGCTGGCACGTCGCGTCCGCCCCTGGTCGATGGTCATGCGGCTTTCGCGGGGCAGGCCGAACATGAATCGCGTCCGAATATCGACCCCGGATTCCAGCTTGGCGTGGCAGCGGTGCTGCCCGTCATTGAGCAGGCCGCAGATCGAGATTTTAATCGTCTCCCCATTCATGCCGTAAAAGCCATGAGGCCCCTCCCCGGACCCCATGGCACTGGCCATCTCCTTGACGATCGCGGCGACAACCGGGCGGTTCTCTGGGTTGCGATCAAGCAATTCACGAGCTAGGCTTGCGGTCAGGATCTCATCAACCACGAATGCCCCCTCGTCCCGCGCTCTACGGATATTGGCCTCAAGCCATTGCACCGCTCCATCACGAGTGGTTGTGGTGAGATCGTTGAAGGGGGTTACCGGCTTCGCCGGGGGAGCCGAGACATCTTTCGGCGTCCACGCCTGAGCTAGAGTGACGGGCCTCTTCTTGACTGCGCTGCCTGCTTTGTTCACTGAAATTCTCCGTTTATGATGTTGACATGCCGCTTATGTTATGCCCGTGCGAATCGATGCTTATGTTCATTAAGGATTCGGATAAGGTTGATTATAGAAAATTATATAAGATATCAGGCGAGCTACACGTTTTTAGTGTGGTTTTGATCGCCATCCCCTGCCACAACCTCCGTCCTGATCCCCTGCGCGGAGAAGCTTCCTCGCGTGGGGCTAAATTCATTCAGAACCGTCTCGACAATATGGCGCATCTGATTGGGCTTCCTCACGCCACAGTCGACCAGAGCGTTAACGACGCTCCAGCCATATTCGTGCACGAGTTCGCGGATCTCTTTGGGGTAGCGGTCGATCGCCTCCATACGCGCAATCCGGCGCGCTTGCACGCGGGCTTGATGGCCCCCATCTTCATTGCTGCTCATCGCCTCGCCGCTCCTATCGCTGCATCCAGCGCCGCCCGGAACTCTCTCGCCCCACTCACGGGCACCGGCGGGCTGATCAACATCACATCCTTGGTTGATGCTTCCAGCAGCAGGAAACTCGCCCCGGCCGAGGTGACGCGGAGCCAGATGTCGAAGCCGCTGACCTTGTTTTGTTCGCGCAAATAATTAAGCTGCGCCTCGATCTCGCTCAAGCCGCTTCCTCCTCGTCCTGCATGTAAGTGCAGAGCAGGGCGATTTCGGGCGAGGGGCGGCTGGGCAATAACGGCGGCCCGGGGGCTTGCCAGGGGGAGAGCAGCAACTGCCGCTGGCGGCCCTGGATCTCGCGGACATTCGACATCTGGTTGTATATCTGCCCGGCGCGGAAACAGCCGACGCCAACCCAGACTGTAACGAAAAGCATACCTAACCATATTGCTCCTGGCCCCAGATTTATTGAAATATTGATCATGGCTTAGCGCCCATTGGGGATGCCGCCCCCGAACCCGCCGCAAGTGCAGTGCATGATGAGGGTCTTGGCATCCGTCCAGCACGATGGCTGTGCGCCCTTCGGGCAGCCCTGATTGGCCACGGTCGATATTCCCGCAGGCGCTGGGGCGGGGCTTTGCGGGGCAAAAAACAGGCCGTAGCCCAGGATCGCCGCACAAACAATGCAGAGCCCGACCTCAATCTTGGTCATGGCAGCATCCCCGCGACATCAAGGCCCCAGATGGCAAAAACGATTATCACCGTGAATGCAAATGGCAAAGACTGTCTCATAACAAAGCTGCTCCCGTGTCATCGCTTCGGACAAATTCACGCATGGCTTTCAGCACATCATCGCCATAGGCAAGCAGTGCGGGTCGATCGCCGACGGCCGGCGTCTTGTATTCCAGCCCGCTGAGCACGGACGCTGCACTGCGTTGGAGCGCGAGGTTGGAAGTAACGAAGCCGTAAAATCCCTGACCGCGCATCATCTCCGGCATCCGCCCTGTGGGCCATTCTGTCGGCAGGTCGAGGAACATCTTCAGATTCGGGAAGTTCGGCAGGCCCTTCGATCCCTTCTCCGCCAGCTCGTCGCGCTGGGCTTTCATATGCTCAACCATCGCCACATAGGCGGCCTGGAGATTGCGATCGCGCATGATCGACAGGAACACGGCAACCCCATTGCGCGCGCCGCCCCGGCCGAACCGGAAGCCTTTGGAATCGGCCTTGTATAGATCCATCAGTTTCAGACCGGCCTCGGTCAGGCCCGGATTATGCTCGTGCAGCACGGCCAGCGGGCGCCTGCCGGCCACAGCCGTTGCACCATTCACCGCGAAGCGCTCGGTGGTCGCCTCGGCCTTGACTGCGCGGCTCTCCGCTCCGCCGGGGCCGGAGTTCTCCATCAGCTTGATCAGCTCCCAGGCCGCGCCCTGCAAGGCGCTTGCCTTTGTCCCGATCGCCTCTTGATGTTGCAGCCAGAACAGGCCTCCGAGCAGGATAGCGGCGACGGCGCCGAGGGCGACAATCCCCCAGCCGGCCATGAAGAATATCGAGATATCCAGGTCGGGCCTGATCCGCTTGGCAATCGCCAAGCTTGTCGCGATCAAGATCAGGACGCCAGCGAGATTGGCGACAACGCGGAACATCAGTGGGCCACTCCATACAGAACTGCGAGCATCATCGCGCTGATCATCGCGAGCACGGCGTGGATCAGGCGCGGGCGCCAAGACATACTATAGCGCCACTGCTCGTCCGGAATCATATCCGCAAGCTTGAAACATAGAATCAGAATGGCAATAGCGGTGATCCTGGTTATCCACACGCCAGGTAGCCCGCTCGCGGCCGCCAGGGCTGGCTCGATCTTTCGGATCGGGGCGATCGAGAGCACAGTCAGGAAGGTGACGACGGTGCGGCGCTGCCATTCTGGCGACATCAGTGCTTCTCCGGCGTCACATCGATGCAGTTGCCCTTGAACATTGCCGGCAAGTTCCGCCGGCGCGCCTGCTCGCGCGCTTCAGCTTCCATCATCGCCTGCATCCGTCGTTTGATGGCATCGCTGCGTTCTTCGACGAAAGCATCCACTTGTTCATCGATGGATTTGCGCTGCTTGGTGAGCTTGGCAATGTCGCGGGCAACTGCGACAGACCCAATGTGGCAGAGCACGGCTAGGGACAGGCCCAGCCCGGCGAAGTACGCTGCCGTAAAGGGGAAGAAGATTGCTATCGCATGAGAGATGGCCAGAAACAGATACATCACGCAAGCCCCGCCCTGCCGCTCCAGTACCCGGCGCTTCGCATCAATCTCTGTCTGAATCTCATTTTGCTTGGTCACGGCACTCTCCTAAAAGGTGTTCCGCCATCGCCTCCCTCATATTCTTGTCCGCTTCGTAGCGGGATGATCCATAGGCGGTGAGGGCTGGGAGTCGCGCGCAGCGCGCAATATAGCGCTTCTTGCGAGCGTCCCAGCGGATCTGTATGGGATAACGGTCAGACATTAGGGTCTCACGCAGTCGGCTTGTGAGGGCAGCATAATCTCGGACTCCAATTCCTCGGCCGGACCAGGGGAAGCCCATCCAGCGGGGTAAACAATGACGGCGGAGCCGGCATCTCCAGCCGATACCGCCAGGGTGGATTGCGATAGGGCTCATCGCCCCCGTCACGGATCATCCAGGGGGCGATGGCGAGGAGGATGATGGGTTTCATGGGCGGCCCTTGCGGATAACTTCTCCGGTTTCCTTGTTCACCAAATCGCCGTTCATCTTCTTTTTGAACTTGCTGCTGAAGCCGCCGCGCTTGCGCTCGATCGCGCCGATATGCTTGTCCCTGACCCTGTTGCCCTTGGCGCGCTCGGCGGACTCCCCAGCGGTCTTCGGCTTCGTGCAAGGGACGCACCATAGTTCGCGGTTTGCCAGGTCGTTGGAGCCGCCGCGCCAAAGCGGCTCCAGGTGTTCGTCCACGCATACTGGCCGGTTGCCCTTGATCTCCAGCTTCTGCCCGCAGTTGGGGCAGCGGCCGTCCTGGCGCAGGAACAGCTCGGCGCGCTGCTTGCGTGTCAGGGGCTTGCGATCTTCGGGCAAGGACCAGCGGCGCTCGGTCACATCTCGCCCCATTCGTCTGGCGCTGGCTCGTCGATCTCGCTGAGCAGGTGTCTGGCGATCAGCTCCTGGCGGCGATCATCATCGCGTGCTGAATGCAGATCGCTGATATAGGCGTCCTTCATGTCGATGATCGCCTGGACCGCGCGTTCGTAATTGTGCTTTTCCCGGCGGTAATCCGCTTCGACGCGCGATGCCAAGGCCGAGCGAAGATCTTGCGTGGACAGCCACTTTGAATGGCGCTGGTCGTCGCGCTTCTCGCGGTCGGAATTTTCCTTGTCGGCCCTCTCCTTGGCGACGGCAAACGCCTCGTCTTCAGTGTGAAAAATCCGCTCCTCGGTCCAGTGTTCGTACCCCTGGGTTCGGTAGGAGACGCTTGCGTCGCCCGGTTTCTTCCCCTGCCGAGCCTCGATGCTGGCGATGGTCGCCTTCTCCACCTTCGGAATGGTGTGGTAAACTTGGTATGGCGGCAGCGCGCTGTTCGCGCGATCATGGCAACGCTGACAGGCGATGTCGAACTCCAACCCAGCTCCGGTGATGACCTTCCACTTCTTGGTCCCGGCGCAGTCCGGGCAGGCAATCTCCAGCCACTCGGACTTCGTCCCGGCGGTGTAGACGACCTCGCCAACGCGGTATTTTGGCTGGACCCATGACAGTATTTCAGCCTGCTCTTGCATTGTCTTTCCTCGGCTCGAAGCCCCAATCTTTCTTCAATTCCCGAATTTCCTTCGGAGTAAAGATTATAGTTATTCCACAAATGCTTTCAATCAAAAACTTAACTTCTTCGAAGACTGTGCGGAAATCTATCGGATCACATTCACCAACTGCGATCGACTTCGGTGCGACGCCGAACTTCTTGCCATTCTGCTCGACGCGGAACACGATCTGATATCGGCTGGCATAGAGCATTGCCGCCCAGAACCGATCGGTCTCCGCATCCCCAGAGCCAGGCTCCAGCGGCTGACCGATCATGCGGCGCCAGCCAGCCTTCGCGATTAGCCAGGCCCGGAGATGGGCGCGGCGATCGGTGTCGTTGATGCCTTCGGGCTGAAACTCGGCATATGCCTCCGGCCATGCGCGAAGCGCCAAATCGATCATCCGGAAGAAGGCCCGATGTTGTCGGGGCGACCGAGGAGTGACAGAGCGGAGCTGGCGCAGATCGATGCACGATCCGCAATCAGGGCAGACAACCTCCTCTGGCCGCTCGCGGCGCATCAGACCATGACCTCCGCATCGACCAACCTGGCAATCCCCAGCAGCAGGTCGCGGAACGGCAGCGGCGTTGCGTTCCTGATCTTCGTCTTGTCCTTCCCGCCCACCATGGCGGTCATTCCGATGCGACGTGCCTTGGCGTAGCCATAGCGCTCAAGCGCGATCGGGTGCAGGCGCTGCTCACCTTTTGTCCAGTTCAGCTCTGGCAATTGGCATCGCGCGATGCAATCCACGAACAGCCAAGTCGGCTTGCGCGAGAAATGCCCGTAGTGGCCCTGCTCGACATAGCAGGTCCAGCCGCCGCCGCTCACCGGGCGCCAGCCCTTGTGCCGCTCAGGACGTTCAAGCTTGAAATGTGCCCAGGCATGACTGTCGGCCGGATGCTCCAGCACGCCGCCCCAGTTGCGCACGGCGCGCAGCGCAGCTTCGAAGCAGCCATTGTCGTCGCCGAGCTGGAACTGGTGCGGCTTGCGGGTGCTGCCGTGCCAGAACCGGCCCCAGCGCTGGCACGGCGGGTGCGCGACAACCGGGGAAGGGCCAGCGTAATTGCGCGCATCGCGCGCCAGATCCCACGGATCGACATCAGGAAGCCCATAATAGACGCCTCCGGTCTCAACGAAGAGGGCGGCGACCTTGCTCATTTCTTCTTCGCCAACCGAGCCACATTGGCGTCATAGATCGCGTCGAGCCCCGCGCGGGCCATCTGGTCAATGAAGCCATCGTACTTGGCGTGGAATTTCTCGACGATGCCGTTGATCTGATCAATGTCGGCGGCGCTGCTCATGGCGATGTCGACGTTTTTCAGCACGTCCTTCATATCCGGCGCCTTCGCGCCGGCAATCTGAGTCATCTCCCTTACAGTAGATTCATCAGATTTGAGGCTCTCATCGGCGCCTGCCGGCGCGGGAGGGGGCGCCTTGGGTGCGGAGAAGCTGAGCGGATTAAATTCGAAGCCCTCGGGTAGCGCATCGAGGTCCATGTCGCCGGTGGGGATCTTGAACAGCGAACGCAGGAAGGCCTTTTCGTTATAGGACTGGGCCGCCTGGAAAGATTGTGGTCCTGTGATTTGCAATGTCAGCGTGCGCCGACAGCGCCGGTCGGTCCAGGTCGCATCCTTTGTCGCCAGGACGAACAGGTGGCTGATTCGCATCCATTGCGAGGGCTTGCCGTCGTTGGAGGAGACGGATTTTATCTCCGGCGGCGCCTCCTCCATGGCGATGACGACGAAGCCGATCTCGCCCATCTTCTTGGTGATCGCGGCATAGATGTCGTCGGTGGAGGCGAAATTATAGCCCCCATGGGTGTTCTTGTTGGATTTCTTCACCGCCTCCAGGCTGCTCATCACCGCAGCGATCGCCAGAACGATGGAGGAGGGGATGGGGTTTGGCGGCTCGACCGGCGCCGGGCTTGGGTATTCGATGGTCTGGGCGGATTCTTCCATTATGCGGCTCGTCCTTCGTTAACGAATTCAATGCCCTCAATGGGCTCTTTCTCTTTCGCCCGCGCAGCGGCATCGGCCAACTCCTGCACGACAGCTCTAACCTTGGGATGATCGGCAAAGTGCTCCACCGCCATTTCCCAATTATCGATCCTTGCCCGCCAATAGGGGCGCATGGACATTTTCCGGCCCCGCTGACCGCCGATCTTGACATCAGCGCCCTCAGCCGCCTGAGCCTGCATCCATGGCGTCAGCAGCCCCCGTATGCGCTCCACGGCGACGGCAGCAGCCTCCATGGCCGGACGCCATAGCTCCTTGCGCTCGCCCATGGCCAGTTTCATCTGCGATAGCTCTTCCTTGAGCGTGTCGGCCGCGCCTTTTTGCGCGAGCCCGAGCATCTCCCGGTAATTGGCGAGCGTATCGGCAACCACCCGGTCGGCGACTGAAGTGCCGACTTCCTTAACGATATAGGCTTCGATTTTAGTAGCCAGCTCCACCAACTGGTCTCGGAACAGCGCCCCTTGGTCGAGAGCATTGTGATCAAGTGGTGGAAGCCCCGTCTCCACATCGCCCGGCCAGCGCCCGTGTTCTTCCGCATATTGGTAATCTTCATAGGAGACAGGCTCGATGAAGGCGCAGCTCCGCTCCCAGAAGGAGGCTGGGTCCCTCTTCATCTCGCCGTCGACCTTGAGAAAGAAATGATCCTCAAGAACCTCGGACGCCCAGATTGCCACCGGCGCATAACGACGCGCGCCCTTCTGGCCCAGTCGTATCCTGAAATATCCGCATTGTATTTTCGGAATCATCACAGGATCAGGCTCAGTAAAATGAGCCCAGATCGCTGTGCGCTCGGCTGGAGTCTTTGCCCGCGAAGCGGCGATACTGCATTCCCAGTAGCGGAATGCGGGGGCGTGTTTGGGGGTGAAGGTCATTCGACTTGGCCGTCAGCGCACCAGGATGCCATCTGCTCTTCGGTCAGGGGAAGCCAGCTATGAATTTGCTTCATGGCAAACGCTCGCGTCTCCTGCGATCTATAATCGCGAGCCTCCAGGAGCCACTGCTCTTCGGGATGCCATTCATTCTTTCCCCAGAAAATCCCGTAGGGGCAAATAAGTCGATTGCATCTCTCTCCGCGCCAGTTCGTATAATCGATGATGACGAGATCAAGCATTGCGCATCGCTCCGCGATAAAGGCTAAACAGATTCTGATAATCCCGATATTCCCGCCAGCCAATATGGACGAAAAACCCGCCGACAATCAGCATCGCCGTAGCAAATCCCCACAAGATCGCCGACTGCGCCATAATCGCCGCGACATAAGACACATAAGCGCAGATCGCGCACATCATCGTCACCGCGCCGCAGGCTATGGCGCCAAGGATGGCGGCGCGCATCTGGCGCCTGGCATCGTAAAGCTGAGTCTCGACGAGATCGGTGCGGATTTTTTGGAATGACGCGCCGGGGCGGGCGACGACGGCTTGCGGCGCGGGAAAGGAGTAAATTTGAGCAGATGGGCGCATGTTGTCGGGCCCTTACGATTCGAGGAAGACTTCAGTTGCGTCCGCTCCGGGCTCCCAGATTGCTCCGGTTTCATCCAGCAGCTTGACGCTGCAAACTTCAGCGTCCGAGACGCAGCCCGTGACCGGGAAATCGCCGCCATGCATGAGGCGAATTTCGGACAACTTGTCGATCAGCTCGCTTAAGGTCATGTTTCGTTCGCCTTATTATTGGCCGCCTCGCCGGGGAATAGGACAGCGAGGCGGCCTTGCTTGCGCACAGGATGGGGGTCCGCGCGCAAATTTTATTTGCATTGCGGGTCTCAGCGCCCAAAAGGCGGGCGGCTCGAAGGGAGGGGTTCCGAGCCGCCCGGAGGGCAGATCAGCGCCAGACGGAGGCGCTGTATGGCTGCCGCAGGACCATGCGAGGAGCGCGTCAGCCATGGGGGATTTGTAGCGGGATTCGGCGCTTCGCGCAAGTGCTAATTCACAGTTCAGTTAATCATGTTGCGCTTCAGCAACTATGCTCAGCAAGGCAATATACGGTAGTAAATTGAGTGGGGATGAATTGACCTGAAGCCGACCATCGTGATATTGTCGCCAAATGCAACTCTCACAATGGCTTAAGCGGGCAAACCTCTCGCAGAAGAATTTCGCCCGCCTCATCGCGGCTTCGCCGGCGTGCATCAGTCGTCTGATCAGCGGCGACCTCAAGCCTTCCACCAAGATGATCCTCAAGATCGAGGAGGCGACCAACGGCGATGTCGCCTTCAGGGATTGGAAGAAGCAGATAGCGGCAAAGACCACGGAGCCGGCTGATGGAATATAGCCGCTTCGAGGACATCCCGGCCGGGGCATACGATGTCCTTGTCGCCGACCCGCCCTGGCGCTTTCAGACCTACTCCGAGAAGGGCAAGCTCAAGAAGAGCGCCGAATGCCACTATGCAACCATGGACCTACTGGCGCTCAGCCGCCTGCCCGTTGCCAGCCTCGCCGCGCCGAACTGCGCCCTGTTCCTGTGGGCGACCGCGCCGATGCTGCGCGAGGCGCTGTGGCTGATGGAGAAGTGGGATTTCCTCTATAAATCCAACATTGTCTGGGGCAAAACCACCAAGCACAACAAGATATCCTTTGGCACCGGGTATCGGATTCGAAACTCGCACGAGCACGTCCTGATCGGCGTGCGCGGCAATCCCAAGAACACGCGCGGCGAGCGCAGCTTGCTGCTGGAGCCGGTCCGGGCGCACAGCCAGAAGCCGGAAGGATTCTACTCGATGGTCGAAAGGTGGATGCCCGGCGCGCGCCGACTCGATATGTTCGGGCGGACGCGCCGGCCGGAATGGGAAACCTTCGGCGACGAAATCGGCAAGTTCAATGGAGGCGGCCATGGGAACGAGGGTGGGCTCCGGCTACAAGCTGAAGACCGACAAGAAAACCGGCAAGACCACGCTGGAGAAGGACCATAAGGCCGCCCTGGCGAAACTGGATGTCTCCACGCGGCTGAAGAAGATCAACTCCACCAAGGTGCGCTATGGCCGAAAAAACCCAAGCTGAGTGGCTCCTGGAGGAGGTTGAGGGGTTCATCGCCGATACCGGGATGTCTCCCTGCGCCCTCGGGATGAAAGCGCTCAACGACAGCTCTTTCGTCTCCAGGCTGCGCCTGGGGCGGCAATCCCGACCTGAGACCATCGCCAAAGTCCGCCGCTTCATCGCCGAAGGCTTTGCCGAGGAAGAGCGCGCCGGGGTCGAGGCTGCCATCGCCGCGATCGGCAAAATGGGCGGCTATATCACCATGGAATCGGATGGGTCATTCGCCCTGGCGCCGAAGGGCGTGCCGGAGCCCAGGCTGAAACGGATGATCGCCCAGGGCATGCTGATCCCTGGCGGGGATTCGCTGTTCGGGGCTCCGAGCCAGACCTATCGCCTTCGCGCGTCAGCGCCATGAGCCGCGTCTCCCGCCGCAAGCCCTACCCCGGCCCGGTCCGTGGAACCCCCGTCGGGGATGAAATCGTCGGCACCTGCCGGGGCGAGGGCTGCAATGTCACCCTCCATCGCGGCGATGAGTTCATCACTTTGGTGGGGGATGTTCTGATCTGCGGGAAGTGTCGACGGGATGGGGTGAGGGCCGCCAAATAGGCTGGCGGCCGGGGGTTTCTGGGATCAGGCCGCAAGTGCGGCGGGTTTCATTTCATCGACCCACTCGCAGAAGGTCGCGAGGATCGGTTGCACGTTCGTGTCGTCGGCCCAGCCGGCGAAGCCGATGAAGTAATGCGGGTCGAAAGTGATCGCTTCCCGGTCCTCGAAATAGCGAGCCTTGCACCGAAGCTCAGCCACCTTACGACCGTTGCCCTGGCGAAGCGTGTTACGCGTGACGCGCATGCGGAACGAGCCGCCTATCAGGCCAGAAGCTTTGAGGCTTTTATCCAGCATCTTCCGCAGGCGCTCTACGCTCTCTTTCGTCAGGGCCTCATAGGTGAGGCCTGATTTTGCCCAGTGGGCGCGGGCTTCATCTCGGGTCATATCGGCCTCCGGGGTTTTCAGGATGAAGGGTCAGTCGTCATTTCCGGCTCCTCGAACGGGGGATGCGGAATGACGGTGGGTACGAATTCAGGAAAGACACCGCTGACAGGAATGAACTCGGCACTGTATTTGGTCAGCACCTTGTGCAGGCGTATCGGCCAGTGCCGGTGCAGCTCTTGCGCTTGACGGAAGTTCATTTCGAAGCGCACACCATCGCACGGCGTTTCTGTTTTCAGCATCGCCCCCTCGTGCCCCATATCGACAACGAAGGTCACCTGATTGCGCCGCGCCTCGCGCAGCATTTTCATCCACTCAGGCAGCGCCTTCTTGATGTCGAGCGTTGTCGGTGCGTTTGCCGTCGTTGACGTTGTTCCGCCGCCAAAAGCCTCCAGGAACATGCCGTCCACCTTCTGCTGGAGATGGCGCGCCATCATTCGGGATATGTCGTCTTCAGCCATGTCGGCGCTCCGGGGTTTTACAGATCCGTTGATAGATCGTGCTCGATAGCCTTGTCGGAACTCTGCGTGCGCCAGTCCGGCCAAATACGGGCTTCGTTGCGCGATTGCTTGCCGACGATCATGCTACACGCGAGTTCGGCAACACGATCGGGGTCGTTGCGAGTACCGTTGCAATAGGCAAGGCGACGCGTGAGGCCGTCGAGAGCCAGGATCACGACATTCACCCATTCTGAAGCCTCTCCATTGGCTTCCATGACTTCAACGAGTTCCTTCCGGATATGATCAACGACATCGACCGCGCGTTCGCCAGGGCCGAATGTGGCATGGCTAAAAGCCATTTGCCGGATAAGGTGCTGCTTAAGATCCAAAGTGCTCTCCGGGATCAGCTATTTCTTTTTATCGTCGGACTTCTTGTCCTCCGGCTTGGGCTTGGGCGGTGGCTTGTCGCCTTTTCTCCCAGAGAGGCCGGGCCAGTCATATGCATCTCGTGAGTAGCTCATAAGGGTTCCCGGGGATTGGGGTTTTCAGGATCAGTCTTCTAGGGCGATGCAATGCAGCATCAGATCGCCATTCTCTTCGACGACGGCGCGAACGATGGCGTCGCCGCAACAACCATATGAAGCGCGCCAGAGTGGCGCATTCTCTGCCATCACGAAGTCGCCGCCCTTGTAGCCGTCATATGTAGAGCCAAGCGCTTTCTGGCATTGCTGAAGGAAACCAGAGGCGGTCTTTGGAACATGCTGCGTCTCGAACGCTAGATCGCTGTAATAGCCGCGATAGCTCATTTCATCGCCGGGCGCACCGCCATCGGCAAACCGAACATTGCCCGTCGCCTCCGCAGCGATCTTGATCATTCTGCCGAGCGTGACGTGGTAGCGAGAGCGCTCAAGGCGACCCATTTCGCTCATGCTATCAACAAGCGCCTGCATTTGGTTCTGTTTCATGGCTTCCTTGGGTCGGGGGTTAAGAGGATTGACGGGGAAGCTCTCTGAAGAGCTGCGCCCGAAGGAAATTGATTTCGCCCTGCTCGTATCCGCTGCCGCGATCCTCAAGGGCGCAAATACCCGCGATCAATATTTCAATCTGCCGGGCGGTGACGGTGACCGTTGTCGTCGATCTCTCTTGTTCAACGGTGTCCTCCAGTTCGGACGGGTGGTAATAGGGCATCAGGCGCTCCGGGGGTTTTCAGGAAACGGGTTTGAGCAGCGCTCGGTAAAGCGCCGTTTCTAATTGCGACAGGGTTTCCCGCGCCGCGTCCGCCATCATGCCGGCGCAATCCGGGTCTTGAGCGACGCGACCCATGAGATAGCGCATATCTGCTTTCAGCTTGATCAGCGGAATTTGGATGTCTTCTGGAAGATCGGCCAGGATTGGGGCTGATCCCTTCAGCTTAGCGTGAAAGCGCTTTTGCTGCTCTTCATTGTCGAAGTTGAAAGTGATCGTTTCGGTGATTTTGGCCATATCGGCGCTCCGGGGGTTTTCAGGAAAGTCGCTCGAACTCTTGCATGAACACACGTAGGGCGGATGTCGCCGACCACGGCTCGATGCGGATGTTTAGCGGCGGCTCCGGCAGCTTCCACGCGTGCGGCGGCGTTAACATGATCTGTTCGGCCTCGGCCGCCAAGATGGCGTTATCGACGCGCTTCACCTCGGCCGGCATTTCATGGTCAAGACCAAAATGCGTTGTGATGGCGAACATGACGCCGTCTTCCAGTTCGCGATAGTTTGGCAAGAAGAGCTTTAGCGGCCTGGGCACATCGGCGACATAGGCTTCGGACGCGTCGTGAAGCAACCCCCACAATTGCCACTTCGGCGGCAAAGCGCGGCAAACAAGAACGCTGTGCTGCGCCACAGAGTAGAATTCACGGCAGTGCCCGCCATAGCGGCAGATGTTCGCGAGTGCGTGCCCTATATCGCGGATGCAAACCTCATCGGCGCGCGGGTCGGCGGGCCAAAAAGCCTTGCCCGTTGCCGTCTGTATCCAGTCACCTTTTCGTTGTTCTGTCATGGGTTCCCTCGGCCGGGGTTAAGAAGATTTCGTGTTGACGTGATTATTCGTAACTGATACGGCGGCATGCCGTCAACATATTTTGGTTGATCACCCAGATATTTTTTGCTATCGCCATTCCTATGAACAAGAAGCAGGCCGAATGGCGCTCCTATCTTAAGGAGAAAGAGCGCGAGGAGTGGGAAGCTGCGCGGGCAGCTCGCGACCACTTCAGAGAACTGACAAGGAAGCTCAAGGCGAGGTGTGTGGCTAGGATGATGAGGGAGGCGAGGCGTGAAAGAAACTAGCCTGTATCGCCATTTCGACGCTGACGGGCGACTTCTGTATGTCGGGATAGCCTTATGCGCGATTTATCGCCTTGATGAGCACATGGAGCGCAGCGCTTGGCGAAACAGCATAAAACGAGTGGAGATCGAGCGCCATCCGACGAGGCGCCACGCCAAATACGCTGAAGCAGTCGCGATAAGGGACGAGAAGCCGATCCACAATGTGGTCAAGCCGATACCGCGCGATCCAGATATCCCCGCTCCAGAGGCGACGAAGGTCCTTCCTGCGCATCCGGCCCTTGATCATTTAAGGGGCCGTATTTCTTACGGTTTTCGGGTCAAGGATCTGGCCGAAGAGTTTGGCGTAACCGTGCAGGTCATGTCGTCGATACTATCTGGACGCAGGAAGATGACGAAGCAGATGCTGAGCGCGGCGATCCGCACGGGCGCCCCGCCGTTATGACGGAAGAGCGGATCGAGGTGGCAAAGCAAATGCTCGCCGAGCGCCGCCACATTGAGCGTGAGATCCTGCCGGCACTGAAGCTTCTCGACGGCCCGGCAATCACGCGATCGCCTTTGTATGCGTGGACCAAGATGCAGAAGCGCCTGATGGTGCCTGCAAACTCACTGGAGGACAGATGAACGAACAGGAAATTGAAGGGCTGAAAAAGTTCGCTCGCGAGATGATCCGCCAGAGCTGGGAAGGCTATGACATCTGCGGTTCTGAGGTGCAGGAGGAAGCCGTGAGATGCGGCCTGCTGTACGAGGATGTCGCGACCGAAGATGACGTTGATCGCTCGGACTTCTCCGCCAGCGACACTGAGGTAGGAGACACGATTTATCGCTTCACCGAATTTATGAAATCCTGAAAGGAGAACTTTGATGCTGACTGCTGAAGAGGAAAAGTGGGCGCCTGTCTGGCGCGAGGCCCACGAAATCGCGGCGAAGGAAATGCCACGCATTGAAGCCGGCATGTGCAAGCTTCCGGGGCTTGCCGCCTTGCTCGCGAATTTCGCCATGAAGGCAATCGAGCAGGAGCGAGAGCGCTGCGCATACCTCGCCGAGGTACACACCGGCCTGTGGGATCACGCTACGGCGATCAACATCGCCGCATCCATCCGCAACCCCGATCACGTGGCCTAGATCTGAAAAAGGAGCGCCTGATGGGACCGCGAGCAAAACTGCAAGCAAAAGCCAGAACCTATCGTTGCCCCGGCTGCGGATCGCAGGGCATCCGTCCCGGCGCAAAATGCATGATACCGCGCTGCAACTGGCGAGCGCCCAGCGAACCAGCCTACGTGCTGGAGGCGCAGTTCCGGCGCAACACCAAGGACGATCCGTTCATCAACGCCCATGGCGACGATGACGACGATTTCTGAAAAAGGAGCGCCCGATGCCCAAAGCCAAACTGTCGAATTGGACTGAGAAGCAGCTTCGAGAGGCGGCTCGGGATGTGTGCAGCAGAGCGCAGGTCAGCGACCCCTGCCCTTATCGCCTTTCGCAGGACGGCGACGGCACGTGGCGGGCAGAGATTTTCCCTCCCCCGTTTCGCATCGAAGCTGACGGGACGATGAGAAAATCGCGCCGCGACACAAGCAAGCCTTTCGAGGTCCAGACAGGTTTTAGAACCGCCCGGCTTGCAATGCTCGGGGCCATTGCCTGCGGCGGCTCGTACCAAATGACAGCAACCCAATCCTCATAAGGAGACGCCATGACAGAAATCCCAGAATATCGAAGAGCGCCAGACGGCTGCACATGGCATTGCACGGCCTGCGGAAAATGGGCCGAAGACCCACACATCGACGGAACCCGCATCACGGTTGCTGATGAGTGCGGTTGGGGCAAAGCTAGCAATGCAAAAGGCAAGGCCAGCATCCCGAACATCATCATTTGCGTTACGGAGCGCGATGGCGGCGGCATCCGCATCAGCGGCAACATTGATGGCCTCTACGTCGCCGGGAACGACAAGGATGCCGTGTTCAGAGATTTTGGCGTCGTTTTGCAGAAGCTACTCCACCACAACGAGGGCTTCGCTTGGGTGAAAGACGAAGCATGAAGGGAGCATGTCTGTGACGATTTTTTGGGTGTTGGTCCTCGCATATTTTGCCGTCGGCTTAGCCTTCCTGCTCCGCAGTGAATCGCGAGGCTTCATCGCCGACATGCTGTTTGCGCTGCTATGGCCTGTTTACCTTTGGTTATACGTTCGGCATGGGATTTGAATATGAAACCGTTCAAGCTTCATCTCGTGGAAAAATTCCCCGATTTTGACAACCGATGGCCGGATGCAGACAAGCTCACATGGTTTGAGCAATTCAGCCATTTGATGGCCTTCGTGATGAAGCGGGAGCCGCAGGCTGTCGATGCGGGAAAGCCGGCGATCTCCTTTGGGGAGCGCGGATACACAAAGCTTACCTAAAAAGGAGAATCTTACCATGGATAACGGCGAAAAATTCGCGATGGACGGAATGCTTCGCTGCGAGGACGGCAAGAAAATGTCGCCCAAAGCCAGCGACCCGGTGCATTGCGCTGACCACAACGTAACCGTGCGATGGGGCGACTTGTCCCCGATCCAGCAGATTGCTGTTGCGGCTGGTTTGGATGTTGACGGCCAATGCATCCTGCTTCCGTGATCCTGAAAGGAGAACCCAATGACCTACAGCGAAACTGAAGACCGTCGCTCTGAAGAACTGAAGGACCTGATCGCCGACCTGTCGGCAGCGCTGACGGATGAAGGTCCGTCATGGTCGTTCGAGGGACTTGCTGAATTGCGGAGACGCGTTCGTGAAGCCCTTCCGGGAGACGAGCGCGTTGCCTGGATTGAACCCGTCGTTTGAAAAAGGAGTGCCTGATGGCCTGGCCATTTGCTCATATTCACACGTATTACGCGCTAAAGGCCGCAACCTGCGAAAGGAAAAAGTACCGCTGCGAAGCGGTCGCCTTTGGCAGGCTGGCGTGGCTGTACGAAGCTTTGATCTGAAAAAGTAGCGCCCATGGAACACGTCCCCCACATTATCTGGCTCGCCCTATCCGCTTCCATTGTGATGGTTGGGTTTGGGGCGATGATGGCCCTTCTGGGGCTGGCGGCGCGCCTGTCGGAGGATGACGAGTCCCAGGACCGCATCTTCTCGTCTCGCGAGTAATCCTGTTGCATAAATGTTGCAAAGTCACAGGTTAACACCCCTAAACCTATGAATGGCGGCGCTTCCGCCATCGTTTTAGTGTAATCAGATTCGGCCGCGATAGTCCGGGGTACGAAGCGGCGACTTAATAAATAGAGGAATTCGGAAGATGAAAAAGACGATCGTAGCGGCATTGGCAGCCGCGCTTATGAGCAGCGGCGCCTACGCGGCGGACGCTTTTGACAAGGGCTCCACGAAGGATGCGGGGATTTTCTCGGCGCCGGCAGCGGTGAACTGGACGGGGTTCTATGTAGGCGGCCGCATCGGGTATGGTCACGCCAACCACGACCTGACGGTTGAGGCGTATCAAAACAGCGCGGAGGAAGTGCCGGCCAGTTGCTCCGGCGGTACTCTCAATCAAGCTGGAACGGCCTGTGCGACAGTAGGCGTCTACTCTGGCCCCCCCGAAGAGGGCACCGCCAACGCAACATGCGCTGGCGGAACGCTAAATGCGGATAAAACCGCTTGCACTGCGCCAGGCACATATTCGAGCGCCCTCAGCGCGATCGACGGCTTTACCAAGGAGCTGTTTGGACTCAACGGCCTGGACAGCTCCGGCGTTACCGGCGGTGGCCAACTCGGTTTCGACCTGCAACGCGGCCGCTTCGTCTTTGGCGTGTTCGGCTCATATGATGCCTCCGCCATGGAAGCCACGGCTTCGCTAGGCGGCACCGAGCTGAAGCTTATCGAGAAGGGTGACGAGTGGTCGGTCGGCGCGCGAGCTGGTCTGCTGGTGAACCCGCGAACCCTTGCCTATATTCTTGCGGCCTACACCGAGAGTGACTTCGACTTTGCCGGGCTTGCCGATGATGGCGGCAGCAAAGAGATCACCTTCTCCGGCATTACCGTAGGTGGCGGCGTCGAGTTCGCCCTGACGCAGAATGTTTTTCTTGGCGTCGAGGGTACGCACACCTTCTACAGCGAAGAGACCCTGTTCGACTTCAACAACAGCGACACGGTCGAGCGTGGTGCCAGCGGCATTCGTGGCAAGGACGAGATCGGCGAAACCAAGGTCATGGGCACCCTGAAGATCAAGCTCAACACCGGCCTCGGCGGCGTCATCGACTAAAAAATCAGCCAGCGCACGCAATACCAAAGCGCTGGCCAACCTTCCCGAGGGGCATCGGGTAAAGCCTGGGAGGCGAGCGGGGTATGCATCCGCCTCCCAGGCTTTTTGTTTGTCCCAAGCGAATCGGGTTCAATGAAGACCGTCCCGTGACCATTGCGGGGCCATTTACGGAGAATCACATGCAAGACCGCATTATGCAGTTCTTCGCCTACGCGCACCTTCCCGTCCATCTTCAAGAGGTCAGCCGCATGTTCGCGGAACTGGCGGAGAAGATTGTCGCCGACCTGCCGATGAACCCGGAGCGAACGGTCGCCCTGCGCAAGCTGCTTGAGGCCAAGGACGCCGCCGTCCGCGCGCGGCTCTATGTCGATCCCGGCCAGGGCTGATCGTCGCCCTGAACCCACAAACGGAGAATCAAATGTTCAAACTGATCGTCCCGCTAGCCCTGCTCGCGGCGCCCACCCTTGCGACGGCCGATGGCTACGAAGGCTCCGCCAAGGATACGGGCTATGTCTACAGCTATTCTGTGAAACAATCGCGGGGCGGATGGGAATGTCCGCGCGAATTTTCCCGCAAGGAATGCAGCAAGCTGCGCCAGGTGATCGCCACCCGCCGGGCTCGCGAGGATCGCCCGCGCAAGGTCGTGGTCGAGCGGCGGGCTCCGGTGATTCGCGACACCATCATCCGCCCGGCACGGGCTGAGTTCGGCGGCCGGCGCTGCATCGCCAGGGTCAGCGTCACCGGCGGCCAGCGGCCGACCGAGGGGCTGGCGCGCGGCGCTGCGTGGAAGGAATGGCGCTCGGTGGTCCGCGCCATGGCCGGCGGCGGCGAAGCCTATATGGATGACCGCTATGCTGTCGGCGAGCGGACCCGGTGTCATATTACTGGCTCCAGCCGCTTCTTGAAGCGGTGCGAAGTCAGCGCTGTGCCGTGCCGGTAGCCGAAACAATTATTAAAACCCTAGCATAATCAGTGCGTTGCGTCCCGCGTTATCCGAATCTTACCCTGGAGAGGCGACGATGTTCTCATCCGTTCTCGTCAGGGCGATATCTGTTATGATCTTCGCCCCGGCAGTATATCTCACGTATTTCTTAATAGAAGAATTCACCGAAGGCCAGTCGACTGTCATCGCCGGGCTGGCGATGATCTCGTTGCTGGTCTCGGCGATCGCTCTACTGGTCGCCCGCTACTCGTTCCGGCGCGGCGACCCGATCACCGGCTATTCCAGCCTGGTGATGTATGCGCTGGCGGCCGTGGTGATGATCTTCCTGGAGCTGGGCTTCTGGAACTCCTCCATCCTGTCCTCGCACAGCAACCTCCAGCGCGCCGACGCCGCGCGTGACGGCATGGAGATCCTCGCCGAGCGCGACCGCCAGGCGATCCGCGCCGGGAGCCTCGCCGAATCATCTGGCGAGATCCAGGCCAAGATGGATGCTCAGCTCGCCCAGCCGATCGGCAACCAGCCGCTGGCGATGCTCACCTCCAACTGCACGGACAAGCAGTCCAAGGTCTACCGGCTGTGCGGGGAGTATCTGGAGCTGAAGGCGGCGCACGCCAAAGCCGAGACTCGCGAGAAGGCCGAGGGGCGCATCTGGAGCGCGGGAACCCGCGTCGAGCAGTCCGGCATCAAGAAGGACATCTTCTCCGGCGCCACGGCGGCTTCCAGCCTGCTGGGCGGCAAGCCCGAGATCTGGGCGGGGGCCTTCTCCGTAGTGATGATGCTCCTGCTGATGGCGACGCGGGACCTGTCCGCGCTCGGGGCGTTCGGCCCGTCGCCGGCCAAGCGGAGAGAGCGGCCTGCTGAATCGATTCCTGCGGCCGGGCCTGAGTCCGCCGAGCCCAAGACGACGCAAGCCATCATCGAGATGATGCGCGAGACCGGGCTGGAGGAATACACTGCCCACGACCCGAAAACGGGGCTGTGGACCCATGTGAAGCAAAAGCCCAAGGCCGAGGAGCCAGTCAATCCTCCGGCGAAGCCGGCAGCAGAAGAGCCCCAGGATCGCGAAAGAAGCCCCAAGATGGGCGCCATGCTCGATGACATCCGCGATCGCCTTGCGGACACCAGCGAGGCTCCAGCGGCTCCTGAGCGGCCTTCCGGACCGCCCCCGAGCAATGGCGGAACCCGCGCACCCGCTCCCGAGCCCAAGATCGTGCCGATTCGCGCCAGCGCGCCACTGCCCAGCTTTGCCTCGGACATGTTCGAGGAATCCGAGCCGCCGACCAAGCGGGCCAAGGCCTCGCGCAAGCAACAGCCCGGCCGGGCGATATTCTGGCTATCGGATTGCACCGAGCGCACCAACGATCTGAGCGTCACCTGCTCGGAAGACCGCGCCTGGATGCATTACCTCGCCTGGTGCGAGGCGGAGGAGTTCAAGCCGATCGGCCGGGGCAAGTTCCTGCGCACGATTGAGGCGCGTATCGGCATGGCGCCGAACGGGCGCGGGTTCATCGGACTGGTACTGCTGGAGATCGGGGCAACCGAAGAGAAGATGAGGGCATTCGCATGACGGAGACCAAGAAGCCGATTCTCTGCATCGATTTCGACGGGGTCATTCATAAATATTCGAGGGGCTGGTGCGGCGGCGAAATCTACGACGTCATGACCGACGGCTTTCTGTCCTGGGCGCACGAGGCGCGAGAGCATTTTCGCCTCGTGATTTATTCGTCCAGGTCAAAGGAGCCCGAGGGGATCGAGGACATGAAGGCGTGGCTCTTCCGATACACATCGGAGGAGCAACCATTCGCCGACCCGGTGCGCATCACCGATTTCGAATTCTCCGCCGTGAAGCCGCCGGCCTTTCTGACCATCGACGATCGGGCCATTTGTTTCACCGGGGATTGGTCCGCGCTCAACCCTGAGAACCTGCGTCAATTCAAGCCGTGGAACGCCGCATGACCATCATAGCGATAGACTGGACGCACGCCGCCGGCGACGGCATGACCCTCTGGGGCAATGAGATCCGGGGCCTCGACCACAAGAAATTGCAGGTCGTACCAGACCCCCGGCACGCCGGCGGGCAGATCATCACCGCCATCGCCGGGCTCGCCCCGATGCAATGGCCGCTGATCAAATGGTATCAGGATGGCGCCAATCCCGGCGCCATCCCCGAGGGGGTGAGGGACGAGGCCGGCTGGACTTTCGTCGTCATCGACCGGACGGGTTTGTGGAAATATTCCCACACCTGCCCCTACCCGGAGGGCTTCGATCCGCCCTTCGCCATCGGCGCCGGCATCGATATGGCGCATGCAGCGATGTGGTGCGGCAAATCAGCCGAGGAGGCTGTCCGACTCGTCTGCGAGAAGACCAACACAGCCGGCGGCGAGATCCAGGTCATCGACATCATGGCGGTGACGGGGTTCACACTAAGGAAGCCAGTCGTGGAGGGGAACTGCCCAGGCACTGAGCGTGACCCGCCCTGCGACCTGGATGCCTACAACAGGGCCCGCGAGGAGCATGGGAGGATGCGCCCGATCAAGGGCCCATTCACCGGCTCGCTGACCGGCAAGGGCTTTCTCTCCGGGATGTAAAACGAAAAACGCGCCGCCACCCAGCCTTGCAAGCTTAGAGGGTGACAGCGCGCGGGCACTAGATAGGAATTGGGGCGGAGAGGAATCCACCCGGCCGGAAGCGTGGGTGACGCATCGGCTGGTTATTCTTTACACGGCGGAAAAGGGGGATTCAAGCAAAATCGCCGACTCTTCGCCCTTGACGGAACGCGGGCGGTCACGGTAGAGGTAGCGAACCCCCGAAACGCGAACGGACCCCGAAGGGTCCGCGCTAGTTCGGAAGGGTGAGATCCGGGAAGAAGGTTTTGCTTGGCGGCGGGGCTCTTCGATCCGGTTTTACAAACACTGAAACCGAGGCGTTTTCACGTCTGCGGCCCAGGAGGGCGTCTGTGAAACAACTTCTAGCGCATATACATGCACCCTGCAAGCGCAAAATTGCGCCCCTTTCCCCAATTTTTCCCCTTGAAATCCCCAGCCGCTTGACGCGCGCTCCCGCGCGCGGCTTTCAGCTCGTGAGGTGCGCATGACCGCTGGAGCCAATTACATACCGTGCAGGATGTGCAGCATCTGCGCCACCCAGGGAGTCGATGGTGCGGGGCAGTTTCACTATGAAAAACTAGGCGTTTGCGGAAATTGCGCACGCCTGATTGCGGCCGCCTATGAATTATCCCATGGCGGCGACATCCCGGCCCATCTTTATCGGCCTGGAGACGAGAAGATTTTCGGAAAAAATATCGACCGAATTCCGGTCGCGCGTCGCAAAGCGGTCATTCCCACGACGTTGCGCTGGGCCATCTTTAGGCGTGATGGCTATCAATGCCGCGTCTGCGGCGCGTCGGACGACCTTACCGCAGATCACATCATTCCAGAGGTTAACGGCGGAGTAGCGGTCTTGGAAAATCTCCAGACCCTCTGCCGGAGCTGTAATAGCAAAAAGGGATGCCGGTCGTGAACTTCATGGGGCACAACTTCCAGGCGGTCGCCAGCAACTGGATCGCCGTCAGCCGCGACGTTCGCGACCACCATCTGGTCGGCTTCGGCCAGCCGGTCAAAGCCGCCAATCCGAAGAAGGGCGCCTTCTCCCGCGCAGAGGCTTGGCTGGACCTGATCATGCTCGCCCGGTGGAAGGATGGGCCGGAGATGAACAAGGGCCGGAAGGTCGACATGCTCGCCGGCCAGCTTCAGGGCGGCTATTCATTCCTGGCGGATCGGTGGAACTGGACCGTGCAGACCGTGCGCACTTTCGTCGGCAAGCTCATCGGCGAGCGCATGATCGAACGCTCCGAAGAAGCCCCAGAATTCAACAAGCAAAACAACAACCAAATTCAGGTGCTAACTGTCTGTAATTACAAGCGTTATCAGCTCATGAATGAGTTGATGGATTTGCAGGATCAACAAGCGAGCAACAAGCGAGCAACAAGCGAGCAACAACACTTAAACAAGGATACACTGATACAAGAAGATATATCCCCTATCGGGGATTCGTCGCCTGCGGTGCAGGGCGACCTTCTCGAATGCGCTAGCAAGCCTAAGGGCATCTCGGCGACTGAGGCTGTGAAGCAGGCGGTCGACGCCTGGAACGCTATGGCGGAAGAGCACGGCCTTTCCACTGTCAAAAAGGTTAGCGATGACAGGAGGCGGAAGCTAATCGCGCGGATCAAGGAGGCTGGCGGCCTTCAGGCCTGGGTCATGGTGATACACAAAATCCCAAGGTCCAAGATCCTGATGGAGAACGACACGTGGGCGCCAAACATCGATTTCGTGTGTCGGCCGAGCAGCTTTCTGAAGCTCGTGGAGGGGGCTTACGACACCAAGTTCAGGGCCGGTGAAGCCAACAGGCACAGCCGCCCCCGCACCCAGGAAGAGGCTGACCGCGCCTACCTCGACCGCCTTGCCGAGAAATATCTCGATGAGGCCGCTGCGTGAGGCTCGACAACCTCGTCAACGCCGAAGCCGAGCGGGTCGTGATTGCCACGATCCTGTTCCGCCCAGACGGCATTGAGCTGTTCCAGGAGCTGGAGGAGCGCGACATCGTCTCCAGCCAGATGCGGATGGTCTACGCGGCGATTGCCCAGGAGATCCAGGCCGGCCGGCGGCCGACGCCGTTTACCGTAGCACCTTACCTGCCGAGCCAATCCTTCATCGAGCAATCCCCCGTGCAGTTCATTGGCGGGCTGTCCCGATTCAGCGACCCAGCCAAGGCGGTCGATTGCCTGGCGGCGGTGCGGGATCTGGCGGCGCGCCGCGCCCTGGTCGAGACGGCCGACATCCTGGGCGGGGATGCCTGGAATGCCGAGATCAGCCCGCATGAGCTTGGCGGGCAGGCGATGAGCCATCTCGACGGCATCCTGTCCCGGTCGCGCAAGACCAGCAGCAAGTCGGTGACCTTCGCCGAGGCGGCCGACGAATTGCTGGAGGGGTTGAATTCGGGCGAGAACGCCGATTTTGTGGATACCGGCCTCTTGACGCTGAACCGGGTAATGGGCGGCTGGCCGCGCGGGGAAATGACCCTGGTCGCCGGGCGGCCGTCGATGGGCAAGTCCGCCGTGCTGTTCTCCTCGGCGCGCCAGGCGGCCAAGCGCGGCGTCAACGTGCTGATCTTCTCGCTGGAGATGCGCCGCAAGGCGGTGATGGCGCGCATGCTGTCCGATGTAGCATGGAGCGCCAGCGATGCCGAATCGGTGCCCTATGAGAAAATTCTGCGCCGGGAGATCGACGAGCGCCAACAGGGTCGGCTGCGCTCGATGCTCGCCAATGTGCGCGGTTACCCGATGCGGATCGATGACGCGCCAGGCCTGTCCGCCGTGGAGATCCAGCTCCGCTGCCGCAAATTTGCCGCTGAGCTGGAGAAATCCGGGAAGCGCCTCGATCTGGTGATGGTCGACCACCTCGGCAAGGTCCGGGCCGGCGACCGTTATGCCGGCAACATGGTTCACGAGACCGGCGAAAAGTCCAACGCTTTCATGAATATGGGCAAGGAGTTGGATGTCGCCATGGTGGTGGCGCACCAGCTCAACCGGGGCCCCGAGGGGCGAGACGACCGCCGGCCGATGCTGGGCGACCTGCGCGACACCGGCAATCTAGAGCAGGACGCCCATTCGGTACTGTTCCCCTTCCGCGAAGCCTACTATCTGGAGCGGCAAAAGCTCAGCGAAACCAATGGCAAGAAGAAGGGCGACAGCGACGGGAGTGCAGAGGCCAAGAGGCTGAGGCTGTTGGAAAAGCTCAAGAATATCATGGAGATTAACGTTGCAAAGAACCGCAACGGCCAGAGTCTGACCGTGGAATTGTTCACGGACATGGGCAGCAATGTCATCAGGGACAGGATGGATGAGCGTTACGCCGACAGTTGCCGAGCGCAAGGCTGAACTGCTCGCCCGGTTTCGCAATGAGCGTCCCGCCGGCATCCTGCCGATGCTGGAGATGCTCTCCGAGGCCGGCAGCCCGATCTGCGCGCTATGCGCCGTAGGCTATGGCGGAGACTGGCTCGCCAAGGCCCATGTGGTGTTCGGGGAGGCGGCCTGCATGGTGTGTGGCAAGACCAAGACCACATGCAGCGCGGCACATTGGGGGTGGACATAACGCTCTCGACCCGATAGGGTCCCCTCTTCAACGCAACGCTTATTGCGCTGAACTGATCGGAAAACTCGTCGCACCCCATAAAGGGCGGCGGG
>Ga0247751_1000001_pt1 | contig 46571 bp, 80 predicted proteins | sample UWRJS049202B5_FD_180718 | JGI IMG/M metagenome (GOLD analysis project Ga0247751, IMG submission 180718) | Soil microbial communities from Arlington Agricultural Research Station in Wisconsin, United States - UWRJ-S049-202B-5 | ecosystem: Environmental > Terrestrial > Soil > Agricultural land... | reverse complement strand
AGTCGCTGGCGCGTCTGGGCATGGTCGAAGTCCGTCCGTAGGAGCATTGCGACAAAGCCGACGGGAGGCCTCATCAATTCGAGGGCTTTGTCGATGAATTCCGTTGCAAGTTCGTAGGGCGGGTTCGTAATTATCGCGTCACAGTCGCCGCTGACCGGTTCTGAGACTTTAAGAAAGTCAACCGCGACGGCTTCGGTATCGTGGATGTCAGTCGCCACAACGAAGCGAGGACAGCGGCCGAGAACTCGCGACATCTTTCCCGAAGCGCATGCCGGCTCCCAAATATCAACCACCTGTTCGGGCAGGTGCGGCAACAGCGCCTCCGTCACCCATTCCGGAGTCTCGTACAGATCCCGCTCTTTGCGTTCGTATCCGGAGTCCCGCTGGCTCATGTCAATCTTCCTTGACTCTTTCCGTCTTCGTCATGTCCGCGAGAGGCGGTGGTAAATGCAAGTTTGCGTCGCGAGGAGGCGCCAGCATTCCTTTGGGCAACGTAGGCTCGGAACGTCGCGGCAGAAATATCCGATCGTATTAGATGTGGTCGTATTAGATGTTGTCGTATCGCCACCAGACTTCAAAAACTCGACAGCCTCTTGAGCGGTAAAAGACCCTATAAGTTGCCCGCCACGGTAAAGCCGGTGCTTCCCCGTCACGCTTGCGTTGTCCTCCCGCTCATGGTGGATGCCATGAGCGGCCAAAACTTCGGATATGGTTTTAGTGGATCTCAATGTTGTACTCCGTGCGGCCAACGAACCATCCTTCAACGAAGCGGATGGAGGGGCAGTGGAAGGGCTCTTCGGTGGGGAGGGTGATAGTGCTGGAATCGTCAAGCATAGCTTGACGGGCGGAGGCGACGTTGCCGAACTGGCCGAGGTCGGCGATATGGCGGCCTTCTGTATCGAACTTGGTGAGGCGGTAGGTCATTTGAGTTCTCCTCAGTTGGCCGGAACGAAGGCGACGATTGCGGCAAAGACTGTTGCAGTGGCGACTACCCAGTAACCAACTACGAAGGCGAGGTAGCTGAGTTGTTCGCGGATGGTCATGTGCTTGGTCATGTGCTTGCTCCGTTTCGATGATTAGAAGATATCATCTATTCACGCCTTGTCAAGCATTAAAAGATATCTTATATTCGGTCCATGGCAGTTTATTTTATGCAGATTGGCGAAGGCGGCCCGATCAAGATCGGGCATGCTCTCAATCCATACAAGCGGCGCTCTACCCTCCAGATCGGGTCGGTTGCCGAAATCGAGATTCTCGCTATCGTTGATGGAGCGCGTGGCGAAGAGCAGGCGATTCATGCTCAATTCTCCCACCTGCATATCAGGGGAGAGATTTTCGCCCCCTCTGCCGATCTGTTGGAGTACATCGAAGCAATGCCGAAACATGAGAAGCCAGCCCCAAAACCTCGGGGCAGGCCCCAGATCAACGAAGAGCAAACTCCAGCCCGCTTTCCAGGCGGGACGCTGGACCGTATAGACCGGGTTCTAGACCCCGAAACCAATGAAAAGCGGTCGGATTTCATTCGGGAAGCCGTCGAGAAGGAGCTGAACCGGCGGGAGAAGAAGCGCTAGAGTTTCGGACACCAGAAGAGTTCGCCAGTGTGCGGATGTCGTACGCGATCTGTTCAGCGGCTACCTGCCGAGACCCTGCTGACGTAACAATCCGCTTTCGTTCCGCCTCCGACAGCGCTCCGTCGTCAAGCGCTCTATCGACGACTGTTTGCTCATGAGCGGCGAGATTGTCGGCAATCTTCGCGCACTCCTCGATGATCTCGGCGCGAATCCGCCGTATGGTAAATTCCGTCGTTCCCTCGCCTTCGCGCCGCTCAATCATGTTTCAGCCTTTCGGTCTGCCGGAGAGTTCGTCAGCAATTCTTCTCGATACCGAGACCGCAGCAGAAGATCCGGACACGGGTTATCTACCTCCGACATGAAATCAAAATACGGGTCGCCCCGGCGCAGGCCATGCGTTCGAAGATATGCACGGTGGACCGCAATGGCCTTTTCGGTAGCGCCGGCAACTCGCCGTGCGCAATCGAGGATGTCTTTTTTGTCGGCGTCGGTGAGTACATCAACTGGCTTTTTCATTTTCTATCCCGTTCATCTGACGGACATCCCACAACTTCGGACTTTCGGGCCGCGAGCATGGCGTCGGCCATCCGATACGAATACCGGGCGGTCTGCGCGAAAAGCCCGTCAAGATCTGGCTCATCCATTTGACTGGCGAGCAGCGCGTTTGCTTCCGGGAACATCAGCGCGAGCGCCTGAGCCGCGAAGTAGTCTCGGAGCGACATGCCGCCGGCATAGTCCTTGTGGCCGACCATCTTCGTGTGCGGAAATGCTGGCTCGTTCATGTCACGGACTCCTGGGGAGACCGGACGAGTGTTTCTTCTTTCACGAACTCGATCGCGCCCAGCCGGCCCATGATGCGCCCGAGCTGCCCACAACCGCGCTGGTCAAAGTCGCCGCGGCACGCCACATCCTGGCCGGCAATCGAAGCCTTGTGGCAGATGAAGTGGCAGTCCTTCCGCGTAATCTCGCGGATGATTTCGCTGCGCCTCTTATTGCTGACGATCTTGTTTGGACCGTAGAGGCACTGGTCGCAGCGTTCTTCCATGACTTTCATCTATTCCCCCTGTTGCCGGAGTGGGCGCGTGTCCGAGCGTGCCATCACATGAAGCTGTTGCGGTTGGTACTGATGATGAAGTCGCGCTTGTTGAGCTGCTCGATCTCGGCACGGAGGCGGCGAACTTCGCCCTCAAAGCTGTCTGATCGCTTCATCCAACCGTCTATGTCGAGAGGATTTCGCTCTGGGCAGCACGACAGCAGCTTAGGATTTCTCTTCCTCTCTTCGGCAAGGTTCTTGTCGCTACTGCTGGACCCGCAACCTGTGCATCTGACTGCTTTGGCCATCGCTATTCCCCTTCGCGTGTATGGACTGGAGAGGAGACCGAAACTCTCTTGAACATGACGCCGTTGTGCCATCCCTCGACGCCGACAAAACGAACACTGTGGCTCCAGTCGCCGACGTCGCAGGCATCAACCTCATATTCCTTGCCGACCTCGAAAGCCTTGGCTGCGCGCTTGCGCTGCTCCGGGTATCCGTGTTCGTTCAGGAAAATCATGCGGTCGCCCTTCGTCGGCCATCGCTCGGCCTTCGCGGGAGCCAAGGCCCGATCTGTCGATGTGACCGGGCTTGCGGCATATATCATTGGCCGAACGGTCGCTCCTTCCGCAGCGGCGGCCTCCGCTTCATCGCGCCTGAGAGTGATATGCCCGTGAGTTCTGTAAAAGCAGTGCCAAGCTACCGGCTGTTCATCTGCCGCAGTTGGGGCAAGATCAGACTTGCGGGTGTTCCAAGATGCAATAACGTCTGCTTGAACGTCGCTATAGCGAGAACTTGATCCACACGATTTGCACATCACAACGAAATCGTTGTCGCCAGCGTCGTAGTCTGGGAAAACTGGCTGTTCGCCGCAGAACGGGCATTGCAGCAAAGGCCCGGAGTCGGGAGAACTCCTGCTCATTGTCCGCACCATGGTTCGAGAAAGCAGACGATCGGGTAAACCCGAGTGAAGACCAACGAGAGGACGATAACGGCGGCCGCGGCAGCAACCAGGGCTACCCAGCGCCGGATGTATCGGCGGTCCTTTTCCTGCTCGGTCATGATCCGGCCTTGGGTTGGAGGGCTCCACGAAGCCGAGCAGCGGCTGGCGCAACGTGCCCGTGATATTCGCGCTCTGGCTCGTCATCCCCGGGATCGAATTCCTCAAGCCGGTCAACAAGGAATTGAGCTAGATTCTCCAGCTCCACGATCCTGTCGTGAGCCTTCTGCATCCAGCCTTGCGCAGATCCGCATTCATACGGAGCGCGGGGCCAGGTGATGAGAGCTGTCTTGAGGTCTTCGGTCATCGGCTCTGTCCGTTCAGGTGAAGTCATGTTCTGCGCTCCACTGGCCTTGATGCCGTGCGCTGTGGAGGGCGTTTCTGGAATCCTCGCGATGCGATCTTCGGCCCTTTGCGGAGGGCAACACCGAGATGTTTGGCGCGCTTGCGGTAGACGCGGGACTTCTCAGCGACGTCGGCCGCTGTTTTCTTCGGGTGGTGCTCGCTCAGCCAAGGCTTTAGGTTGCTTTCCCGCCGCTCACCGCCGTTGATGATGGCTATCGTATCTTCGCAATCCCATTTTTCGCCGACCAAGATCTTTCGGTTGCATCCGCACTGACAGCGGCCTCCGTATCGATCAAACACGCGGACGCGAACGCGGGGCGGGACTGCGCTGTCTGCAGTTTTTCCGATCCATTCGGGGAGGGTGCGGGTCATGCTCCGACCCTTTCCTTGGCAAGCCAGGCTTGGTATTCGGAATCGAGTTGATGCCAGATAACACGGGCCGCATGGACCGTTCCGAGTTGGGCGCGAGAACTGATGCCGCAAATGTCACGCACAGCAGTTGCAGCTTCGTCTTCGTCACAGTGGCCGTAGTGCTTCACTTCGCGCAGGAAAGCCCTGAACATCGGATCCGCGCACCTGATCCCCGCCTGTGCCGCTGGCTGCATATCCCGCCAGTCCATCTTCTGCTTTGCCCCGCCAGTGGGGTTGGGGGATGAAGTCTGGCGGGGCTTTGCAGCGGTCTCCTCTGCCGTGGACTTGAGAGCGGCAATCCCGAACCAGCGCTCCTTGCCGTGTACGGGCATGCCGCCGAGAACGTCATAGGCTGCGTCTGCATCAGCCAACGGGACTTCAAAGATTACTTGGACAACGCCGCGGGTCTTGATCAGCTTCCAATCAGCATATGTCCCGCGAAACGCTGTCATTGCTCGCTCCTGTCGTGCCGTCTCACGGCCGCCTGCACGGTATCGTGCGCAAACGGCGTTCCGTTCTTGCGCGTCATCCGCTTCGCAACCTCACGCCAGTTGCGGAGGATGTGATAGAGGCGAAGCGCTTCCTCGATGTTGACGCGCTCTCTCATGCGGCCACCTTCATAAGAACCTTGCGGCGGTCCATGACGGCTACCTTCAACGTATCCACTTGGGACTGATCGAGCTGATATTCCCGCCGCGCCTTCTTCTGCGCATCTGAACCCCACCAGGTCGCAAGCTGTTCGGGGTCATTGAACTGCGCGATAGCGTCCCGACACTCGACCATGAATGCGTTGCGCTCGGCCAACGTTACAGGCGGCGGGCCATCCTCGCCAACGCTGGCCTGGGTCTTGTCGTACAGGGCTAGGCCGAACGGATTGCCGAACGTCATGAACGCGCGCTTCATCGCGTCGGTCTCGGCTTCTTTGATGGCGCTCTCGTGAGCCTGCCCGAGGTCGCGGTCGATACCGTGGCCGGCGCCGCAGCCTTCGCGCGCTACACCGCCAACGATGACACGAGCCTTGCAGATGTAGGTCACGCCCCAGCCCGGGGCCTTGGACGAGCCGATCTCGCGCTCCTTCTCGGATACGCACTTGATATCGATCGTCTCGCGGGTCCAGTTATCGAATCCGAAGATCCGGTTGGCCTCGGCGATGACGTGCCAGCCCTCAATATAGCTGACCTTGCTGCCACCCTGCTGCCGCGACTTGACGTTCGCGGGCGAGAGCTTGGCGGCGAGTTCATGGTTCTGGCTGTCTGTAAAGCTCACGACGCGCTCTCCAAGGGCTTAGCTGCGAACTGTGCCTGCGCCTGCTTGACTGTCTCCAGCGTTGCTTCCAGCGCGATACGGGCCTGTTCAAGCTCGTCCTGCGCCAGCGTGAAGAAGTTCGGCCGAGCGGGCAGGCGGCTGATCTCACGCGCTGCCCGGTAGGCGTATTCGCGAGCTGCGATAAGGTGGGGGGCGATAACCTGGTCGTATTCGGTGATGGTCATATGCGCTCCATGCAAATGCGGATTGCTTCCAGTTCGTTTTCCAGTTGGGCGTGCGATTGCATCCCGAACGCGCTGAGTGTTTCCGCGACCAGCAGCCGCAATGACTGCTCTGCAGGCAGAGGAAGATGGCCAGCGCCGAGGATGGATTCGCAGTGGCCGACGAGCGAGGCGACGCAGATGCTCTGCCATGCCGGGCCGACGACGCCTTCAATGCGGGCGTTGTCGTTGAATTTCCCGAGGATCGCGCTATCGCTGAAGCTTGTGTGCATTAGTAAATTCCCCCTTCGCCGTTCTCGCGGCTCTCTTGATCGCAATCGAACTCGTATTCCGTGAGCTTCCGCGTCCGCCGACCACATGCGCCAATGCTCCGAAGGTGCTTGAGAGCGGCAGCGAGCCGGTAATCCGTGACGTGGGCGGCCTGCTGCTGCTCCTGTGGGGTGCGGGCGAGCATGTCAGTTCCAGATCATGAACCAGAGGAAACCAACCATCGGGCTTGCAAGCATGGCGAGCAGCGTGGTGAGGATGCAGGTTCTAAAGTCGGTCATTGCGGCGCTCCATCAGGGCGGCTTCGATGGAGCAAGTTTTAGCCCAACTAAAATTTCAGGTCAACTAAAATTTCTGTCTCACTAAAATTATTTTACGGGACGCAGAAAACCGGCCCATGAGAGGCCGGTTCGGGGTCGGTTCGGGATAATTTGGTAGCGCTAGGCGGCCTCAGAGCCGAGAAGGCCCATTATGATACCGATGATTTGCTTGCGCTGAGCTGGCTTGGCGTTCTCCCAAAGCGTCCAGATGGCTTCCGGATCGGTCGGATTGCGCATCAGAAGGTCTGCAGGGCCACACTGTAGGGCGTCCGCAAGGGCCTCCAGTGTATCCTGGCCGTAGCCAGTCTTCCCCGTCTCTATGTTTGACAGGTTCCCCGCGGACATACCAACGCGCTCAGAGAGCTGCTCAAGGGTAAGCCTCCGGTGCTTGCGCCATTGCCGTATATAGGTCGGCCGGAACGGCGCCCCTTTGAACCTCGTTTGGACCTTAGTTTCTTTAGGCATGCCAAAGTCTTGGCTGAGAATTGATTCCGGTCCATGCAGCGAAACTAAAAATTTCGCTTGCGCTAAAGTTTTAGTTGAACTAAAACTGTCAGCTATGAAACTCTCAGCGTATCTCGATTTGCACAGCATCAAGCGCGGCGACTTCGCCAAGCGCATTGGCGTTTCCGGCGGCTGGGTGACATCGCTTTGCGATGGCAGCGGCTGGCCCTCGCGTGAAGTTGCCGAGAAAATCTCGGTCGAAACGGAAGGCTCTGTGACTGCGGATGACTTTTTGCCGGAGCGCGACGAGGCCCGCACATGCGCGAGCTGAACAACAACGTCGTCCATCGGGTGACCCCCCGGCAATTGCCAAGAGTACACTTGAACACAGTTGTGACAGTTGCGCGACAGGAAACTGACGTCCGGTTGCAAAATAATAATCCGCATCTCTGCGGAATAAACCGCAACTCACATCAAACGACATTGGTGAACGTCAGCATTACAGCCGCTCCCGTCAAATCATCCTCACATATTTTAGCAGGTGCAGCATGACCGCATTCCAGGAACTAGCGTTGTTCATTTGGCTCGATTTCAACGCGCTTTTTGTTTTGTGGATGGTCTTTCGTCAGACCGCGCGTGGCGAAATGCGTGTCGCGCCTATCAAGTCGAAGTAGCAGCCGCCGCGTCACCAAACTGAGCGGCTGCCATGTGTCATCGTCTTCGAGTTCTCCTTTCATGGTTCCAACAAACACCATGAGAGTTCCGAAAAATGGAAAAGCCTTCCGGAGTTAAAAACGTGCGTAGAGAAATCGCCATCGTCGCTGGTCCTAGAGATTGGGGTGACAACAGGGAGAGCTGGCTCGGGAAGGTGCCGCGCCAGGTCCGAAAGGCGCTGAAAGCGGAAAGAGAGACCCTAACATTTCGAACCGTGAAAGCCCTTTGGTATGGCGAGATTGACGATCCTGATCATTGGGCCGCCCGAGACATACGGCGAGCCGCTGAAATTATCGAAGCGCGTCGAGAGGCGTCCGCCCTTGCGGATCAATACCAGAACATCATCGGAGGTCTGCGTGCGGCGGACGAGAATTTTTATAGCGCGGACATTGATCGCCTTGAGCGCATCGCTCGCGTCCTTGGCGCTTTGGATAGCTCCAGAACTGAGGGGGAGTAAATGACTGACCTTCCCAACCCATTCGAATCCGGCACGCAAGCCTGCAGTCCGGATGAAGCCGCCGCGTCTATTAGCCCCCGAAGCCGGGACGCGGCGGCTGATATTCAAGAGCTGCTTGAAGCGATCGGCGGCGATTGCCGGTTCGTGCTCGACGAGGAAGCGCTTTGGGCAGCCATCGAACCTCCGCCGTTGTTTCTGCAAAGGACGGCGTAATGCGGAATAACGTGGCGTCATTCTGGATCGATGATCGCGTTGCCGACCTCAAAGCTATGTGGGCGTCAGGCCGTTCGGGAGGAGAGATCGCATCGTCATTCGGGGTAACCCGCTGCGCGGTGCTCGGGAAAATCTTCCGTCTCGGCCTTGCCGATCGGATGTTCGTCAACAAGCGAACGCCGGAACAGATTCAGGCTGCCAAGCGCGCCAAGAACCAGCGCGCCAACGAGCGCAGGCGAACGAGCCGGGTCAATACCAAGAAGCTTGCACCCAAAAAGCTCACCATCACCAATTTGGAAGCGTTGCGTTGCGTTGAAGTCGAGCCACTAGGGAAAACCCTGCTGGAGCTAGGCCCCAACGAATGCCGCTATCCGTACGGAGATGGACCGTTCCTGTTTTGCGGGAATCCTATTCTGGACGGCTGCAGCTATTGCGGGCCTCACTTCGGCGTAACAGCCAGACGAGGCCAGACATGACCAGAGCAGAAGAAATCGCGATCCTCAACCACGTCATTGACCGATCGCCGCTTGAGCAAGCCATTCGCACGGAAACGCTCCGCGCCGAGATAGAGCGTGACGGCAAGTTCGCCGTGGTTTCCAAGGCGTGGCTTGATCGGCTCAACGCCGTCCTTCTTAAGCGCGGGATTCAAACATGAGCAAGCCCCAGCCATTGCACCTGATCATATCCGCTCTTCGGAAGATGACGCTTGATGATCAGGTGTCCAAGCTCTGCGCCATGGTTGCGCAGGAGAAGATCCACAGCGTTCGGCGGAACGAACTCCAGTCGCTGCTGGACGGGAAACGGTCAAGGCAATCAAAGCGGCAACTTGAAAGTCAACCGAGCATGGAGAGCCAAACATGACCAGGAAGAACCCATTTCCGGCATTGATCGCGCGGAAGGAAGCCGAATTGCGGACGTGCGACCACCGGTCTCGCGAGCGTATTCGCCACGAACTGCGATGCCTCAAGACGGCCAACGAACTGCGACGGAGGCTCCGTGCCGAAAAGCGAGCCGCTTAGACAGTCGGTCCCTACAGCCGAGTTGGAGCGCTATTACCACTGCGGCTGGGCATACATCATGCCCGATTTCGACAAGCCCAATCATTCATTGATCGAGTGGCTTAGCGACAAGATGCCTGTGTATCCGCTGCGTTCCAATAAACCAGCAACTGAGGACCTCAATGTCAGATCCATCAATAGGCGATAACTCTATTTCCAAGGAGCAGATACGGTCGATCATTGAGCGTATCGAACACCAGGAAGAAGAGAAAAGAGTTATCGGCGACAGCATCAAAGAAATTTATGTTGAAGCCAAGGGCAACGGCTACGACGTGAAGGCCCTGCGCACCATCGTGCGGATGCGCAAGCAGGACGCTAATGAGCGTGCCGAGCAGGAAAGTATTCTAGACAGGTATATGCATGCCATGGGGATGCTCGCTTGAAGCCTGCGCGCAATCCTTGGATGAAGTTCTACCCTGCGGACTGGAGGGCTGACGCAATGCTGCGCCTATGCTCGATAGCAGCCCGCGGGCTTTGGGCCGAGATGATGTGCATCATGCACGATGCGGATCGCTACGGCTCGCTGCTCGTCAATGGGCGCCGCATAGACAAGAAGCAGCTCGCCGGCCTAGCTGGGATTTCCGAAAAGGAATGCAGCGTCCTCCTCCTGGAGCTTGAAGGCAACGGCGTCTTCAGCCGTGACGAGGATGGAACGATCTATTCCCGCCGCATGCGTCGAGACCACGAGAAGGCGATTAAGGACAAGGAAAATGGCAAGGGTGGAGGTAACCCCAAGCTTAAGGGTGGGGTTAACCCCCCGGATAACGGGGGCGTTAAAGCCCATATGCCAGAAGCCAGAACCAGAGAAGAAGATAGGATAGGAAACGCGGGCGCGAGCGCGTTTACCGAAGGATCGAAGGTTCTCGCATCTTCCTTTCTGAAAGCCCTCGGCTTCGACACGCCTCTCAAAGTTCCACCTGAGTTCGCTGGCGTCGATTGGCGAGCCGTCGAGTGGGAGCGGGCTGGTTGGACGCCCGACCTGATTGACGCTGAAGCTCGCAAGAACGCCGGCAAGCCCCTTTCTTACCACGAGAAATGTTTCGCGACCGCCTTCGCCAAGCGCCAGGCGCCGCTCCCGATTGTCGAAATCCGAGAAGCAGAAAAGGTCACGGTGACGCATGGAACATCTCAGAATCGATCCGGCGGAAGTCTTACGGCTTCCCTCCGTAGAGACCTCGCAGCCCTCGAACAGTCGGATGGCTCTGATAATTCGCTGCCAGCTAGCCGTCTTCTCCGCCTATCGAATTGACCAGTTCGGCGATCCGGACGGGTTCAAGACGCAGCTCGGCGCCGTGCTGGAGCAATACCCCGACGAGGTGATCAAATACGTTTGCGACCCTCGAACCGGCATTCAACGACGGCTGAAATTCCCGCCGACGATTAGCGAAATCGTTGAGGCGTGTGACGAGCATCGGGCGTTCCTCGAAAAGCTACGCAAGCAGCGGCCGGCATTCCAGGAGCGCAAGCCCGAGCCTCTCCTTCGTGATCGGCCACAAGGCTACCTCGCGACCATCTTCGTTCCTGAGGGCCATCACCGATATCAACAGCTCCAGGAATGGACCAAGGAAGCCAAGCCCATGTGGTGGAAATACGGGCAGGCATCGGACGGCCGTAATGGTCTGTGGGTATCGCGCTTTGCCTGGGAAGGCGCGCCGGAAATCACATTTGGGGAGCAATCATGATCGAGGCATCTGTGAAGAACAATCGCCGTACTGATGGACCAACCGCCGAGCGCTTGCTCAAGGCTCAAGGGGGTTACAGCATTGGCGACGACAAGCAGGGCACGCGGATATACCATTTCCACGACACGCCTCTGGACAGGCTCTACAGCCGCCTTGTGAGGCGCGCCGGCAGCTACCAGGAGCAGCAGATCCGCAAGGAATATGTCGCACTGCAGCAGTATAGGAAGCACTGGTATTGCGCCGGCCTGGAATCCTCAATCGGGAGCGTGGACCTTGATCGGATATTTGCGTCTGATCCGGGTTCGATGTCAGGCATGGCCAAGACCGAGCGTCAGGCATATCATCGTCAGCAGTATCGGCTCGCGCGCGATGGCAAGGACGGTAAGGGTGGATTAGGCCATAAGCCGGGCATCGTTGTGGACAATGTTGTCTGCGCCGAAACCTCGCTGGAAGTCGCAGGCTGGTCAATCGGGTATAATTCCCGAACGTCCGCCCGCGACAATGCCGAGAGGATATTGCGTGAGTGTGGACAGAAGCTGGCGTCATTTTGGGGGATAGGATGATAGAATTTCTTGGAAGTGAAAAAGCCCTTTGGCTACAGTGCGGTCTATATTGGGGATTTGCTCTTGGTATGGCCGTGCAGTTTTGGATGCGGGCGGGGAATAGAAAATAGGGCTTGCATTGCCGTCACAAATCACCCCAGATAGCGCATGATCACCAATCGCGCCCGCCAGCTTAATTGCTCGGCGGGTTTTTTCGTGAGGTCAGCATGACCGCGATCATCTACCAATTCGTACCGCGACCGAATCCCAAACTGATCGAAGACCATGCCGTCGAGATTCTAAAGCAGATAAATCACGGCTGGCTCACGGAAGAACAGATCGCGAAGATCAAGGACGAGAAGAACGAGTGACAGCCCTTTCAAATCCCAAACACGAGCGCTTTGCTCAGGAACTATTTAAGGGGAAGACTGCGGACGAAGCCTACCAAATTGCCGGGTATCAGCCTAGCCGCAAGAATGCCTCAAGACTGAGGACAAAAGAGGACATCCAGAGGCGCATAGCGGAATACCAATCTGCCAGCTCAATGCGCGTCGAGGTGACTGTCGCGAGCCTGCTCCAGGAAGCAGCCGAAATTCAGCAGGCAGCCAAGGAAGCTGGACAGCATTCGGCGGCTGTTGCCGCATTGACCGCAAAGGCAAAGCTAGCCGGATTGTGGGTTGATAAGTCCGAAACAGAGAATGTGAACACCAATTATGTTGTCTCAGGCGAGCCCGTCGACAACGTTGAAGACTGGGAACGGGAGCACGCTCCGAAGCACTAAGCTTGCATGGTCGCCTCAGAAGGGACCGCAAACCGCGCTCATCAAATGCCCAGCTGATGAAATATTCTATGGCGGGGCACGAGGCGGCGGCAAGACTGACGGGATGCTCGGCAAGTTCGCCATCAAGGCGGCGAGATACGGCGAGCATTGCGTTGGTGTGTTCTTCCGGCGAACCCGTGAGGATCTGAAGGAGGCTATCGAGCGCTCCAGGCAGATTTATGGACCGATTGGCGCGGTCTACAGCGAACAGAAGAAATGGTGGACATTTCCTAACAAGGCGCGGCTTAAGTTCGAATACCTCGACAAGGACACTGACGCGGACAATTACCAAGGCCACAATTACACTGATGTGTTCTTTGAGGAACTGACGCATTGGGCCGATCCGACACCGGTCAACAAGCTCAGGGCGACGCTTCGGTCGGCCACGGGTGTTCCGTGTCAGTTTCATGCGACTGGGAATCCAGGTGGGCCTGGACATCAATGGGTCAAGGCGCGTTACATATCGCCGGCGCCGCAAGGTTGGTCACTGATCTGGGAGGATTTCACTAACCCCTTCACGGGCGAGGTGGTTCGCAAGAATCGCGTGTTCATCCCGTCGAAGCTGAGCGACAATCATTATCTCGGGTCGGATTACGTTGCCAACCTGTATCAGTCCGGTTCGAAGGAACTGGTCAAGGCCTGGCTTGCCGGCGACTGGGATGTGATCGAGGGCGCGTTCTTCGATTGCTGGGATGCTAACAAGCACGTTGTTCGGCCGTTTGAAATACCTGAGGATTGGACGCGGTTCAGATCGGGTGACTGGGGCTCTGCCAAGCCGTTCTCGTTCGGCTGGTGGGCTGTAGTCGGCGACAAGTTCAGGCTCGATAGCGGCCTCTGGCTGCCGCGTGGTTGCATTGTTCGGTATCGTGAGTGGTACGGGATGCAGCCAGGGAAGCCAAATGTCGGGCTTAAGATGCACGCTGACAAGGTGGGCGAACATCTGGCCTTACTGGAAGCTTCCGATCCTAAGCTTATTGGTGGCGTTCTGGATCCTGCGGCTTTCAGTGAGGATGGCGGTCCACCGCTATCGGAGAGAATCAACGCTCCGCTGATCAAGGCCAAGCTGGTCCCGTTCCGACCTGCAGACAACAAGCGCGTGCCAGGCCGCGGCGCAATGGGCGGCTGGGACCAGGTAAGAGGTAGGCTTGAGGGCGATGATGACGGGCTGCCAATGATGGTGGTGTTCTCAACCTGCATTGACCTGATCCGGACATTGCCCGCGCTGCAGCACGATCCGCTGAAGCCTGAGGATGTCGACAGCGACATGGAAGATCACGCGCCGGACGAAACCAGATACGCTTGCATGTCGCGGCCGTGGGTTCGCAAGAAGCCAGAAGTTGAGAAGCCAAAGAACGTGAGCGGCTACAAGCAATTCAGCCCGTCCGACGCTAATTCATTCAAGGTGTACTGAACTTTGAGATCTGTTCTGGTGTCCATTGGGCGCCGAGCATGAAGCAGGCATTCCTAATCGTTTCGGGCGACGACTTGATCTCGGTCTGGCCGATATCTTCGCGCTCCGGTTGGAACAGGATGATTGCCGATGTGGTCAGTTCCTTATCGGCGATCGCCAGCGACCAGTCGTAGTCGCCGCGCTGGATGATGGTGTTGGGCCTGATCTTGCGAACCAAGGCCTCGGCCGCGTTAACGTCTTTGAGGGAATATGTCATGCGCAAATCATACCAGACTCGGGGCTATAATCCAACGCCGTACAATCCGAACCCGCAGCCCTCGCGCTGGGATTATGGCTGGTATTGCGGGAGGCCGACGAAATAATGGCTGGCCTTCCCGCTGTTCGAGAAACACAACAGCTGACCAAGATCGACCAGGGGAAGGATGACGACTATTACGACGTGAACCGGCTGAAGCGGCAATATCAGGACTACGCATCTGCGAAGGCTGACGAAGCTCGCGAGATGGTGCAGGCCCGGCATTATTACCACGCCGACCAGTGGACCAAGGAAGAGATCGCCACGCTGCGCAATCGAAAGCAGCCGGTGATCACGTCCAACCGGATCGGGCGCAAGATTGATGCCATTGGCGGGCTGGTTGAGCGGATCAGGCAGGATCCGAAGGCATATGCAAGGACGCCGAACCATGACGAAGGCGCGGAACTCGCGACGGCAACGCTTCGGTTTGTGCTCGACAGCAACAATTGGAAATCTAAGTCAGCACGGATCGCCCATGCCGGAGCCGTTGATGGTATTGCAGGCATTGAATACGATCTTGTGCCCGGTGACGAGGGCGATCCTTCTCTCGAAATGCATATCGCATACGGCGACGGGTTCTTCTACGATCCGCGATCAGTTGACGAGGGATTCACAGACGCTCGTTATCTGGGCATCTCGAAGCCGGTCGACGTCGAGCAAGTCAAAGAGTTAGTCCCCGACAAAGCCGACGAGATTGACGAGCTATTCGTCGATACCGGCACTGACATGACGACCATTGCCAGCCAGGACCGTGAGAAGAACTGGCAGCAGACCAACGAGCGCAAGCTGCAGCTGGTCGACCACTGGTACATCAAAGGCGGAAAATGGCGCTGGTGTCTGTACATCGGCGACATGATGCTGATGCAGGGCGTTTCGCCGTTCATTGACGAGAAGGGCAAGACGTTCCCGCGCTATCGGATGTTCTCGGCCGCGGTTGACCATGATGGCGATCGATACGGGTTCATTCGGAACCTGAAATCTCCTCAGGATGAAATCAACCATCGGCGCTCCAAGGCGCTGCACCTGCTCAATACTCGCCGCGTGGTGTCCGAGAAGGGCGCTGTGGACGATATCGAGGTTGCCAGGCGCGAATGGGCGAAGTCGGATGGTTGGGTTGAAACCAACCCGGGCCTGAAGATGGAGCCGGACAATACCGCACTGAACGATTTCAAGGGCCAGCTGGAAATGCTCCAGGAGGCCAAGAACGAGATCGAGAACTTCGGGCCTAACCCAGCTTTGATCGGGCAGGGGCTGGAGGACAGCTCAGGTCGTGCGATCAAGCTGTTGCAAGACGCCGGTATGGCTGAACTCGGCCCATATCTGCAAGCGCACCGCAACTGGAAGATCCGGGTCTATCGCGACATCTGGAACATTATCCAACGCTACTGGACCAAGGAGCGTTGGATCCGGGTCACCGACGACCAGAACGTGGCGCAGTTCTTTCAGATCAACAAGATGGAGCTGGACGAGTACGGCCGGCCGGCGATCGTGAACGCGATCGGGGCTCTGGATGTCGACATCATTATTGATGAGGGGCCGGACGCTGTGAATATGCAGGGCGATTCCACGCTGGTCCTGCAAAGCCTCGGGCCGCAGTTCCTGGCGCAGTTCCCGGATGTTGCTATCGAGCTTTCATCGCTGCAGAACTCGGTCAAGAAGTCCATCATGGACAAGATCAAGCAGAAGCAGAATGCGCCGCCGCAGCCTGATCCGACCAAGATGGCCGAACTGCAGCTGAAGCAGCAGGCTGATCAGCAAACGGCTCAGCGCGACCAACAGGCAGCCCAGCAGAAGGCCCAGCTTGACGCGGCGACGAAGCAGCATGACGCCCAGCTCAAGGAACGGGAGGCGCAGCGCGAGGACCAGCGGGCACAGCAGCAGGCCCAGATGGATATCCAGATTGAGCGCATGAAAGCGGCCAACCAGATTGAGATCGAGCGGATCAAGGCCGAGGCGGATATTCAGATCAAGCGGATGGAAGCCGCGGTTAACGCCAGGCTGCAGCAAGAGCAGCACAAGCATTCAATGCAGATGGACAAGGAGCGCGAGGCCAACAGGCCCGAGCCCGCATCTGCGAACTAATCGTTGTCGGCTGACGATATAGCCGAATGCTACCCCGCACGCCTGAGCGACATCAGGCACCACGTATGCGCCACGAAACGGCGAATAGGATGAACCATGCCTGAGATGGAGATCGACGAACAGTCGTTGTTTGACGCCGCGGTATCTGATGAGCCTGTCGAGGTAGAGGTTCGTGAAGTTCCCGAGGCGCCCGAACCGGAAGCAGGACAGCCGCGCGATGAGCACGGCAAGTTTGCCAAGGTGGAGGAACCCGAAGCGCCAGTTGCCGACGCGGAGAAACCCGCGGTCGACGACAACGCGCCTCAAGTCCCGTCATGGCGGGTTCGGGAGATCAACGACGAAAAACGAGCGCTTGCTGAACGGCTGACGGCCCTTGAGACCGAGAGGAATCAGTGGCTGGCAGAACGCCAGCGGCTCACGGCACAGGAAAAACCAGCCGCGCAAGCGGAAACGGCAAAGCCTGATCCGTTGCTTGATCCTGATGGCTACATGAAAGCCGTCAAGGAAGAAGTTCGTCAGGAACTGCTGGCAGAACGTCGAGAGACGAGTCTCGCCCTGGCTCACCGGACCTACAAGACGGAGTTCGAAGAGGCTTACGCGGCTGCACAAAAGGCTGTCGACCCTGCGCTCAGGGCTCGCATGCAGCAGTCCCGTGACCCCGGCGAAACCCTGATCGAGTGGCATCGTGAGCAGAAGACCAGGGCCGAAGTCGGTTCCGATCTCAAGGCATACAAGGAGAAGCTGCGCAAGGAAGCTCTGGAAGATCCGGAGTTTCGGAAGGCGGCAATGGAAGCATGGCGAACCGAGGCGCCCACAAACGGTCGGGCTCGGGTTGATCTGCCACCCTCACTGAACGGCGCAAGCCGCTCGAATGCGCTGCTGCGATCGGCGGACGGAAGCCTGTCCGATCAGGAACTATTCGAACAAACAACCGGCTGAACCACCTACATCCGATGACATGACCCGCCTTAACGGCGGGTTTTTTATTGGGCGGGTGTCGGCCAACAACAGGAGCTAAGGCCAATGGCCCTCACGTCCAATCACGTCAATAACGAAGTCATCAAATTCCGCAAAGACGTTGCGACTGACTTCCTCCGCAAGTCCCGCTTTGACCCCTACATGGGGCCGAACTCGACCTATCCCATCGTGCGCCTGAGCGATCTGGCGGGCGACGGCAAGCAGATCAACATTCCCCTCGTCACCCAGCTCACGGGCAACGGTGTCGGTGCCGGCATCCTGCGCGGCAATGAGGAAATGCTGGACAGCTACGGCTTCCCGGTATGGGCCGACTGGGCTCGTAACGCGGTCGCCAATAACCGCGCGGTCAACAAAGAGTCGTCGTTCTCGATCCGCTCGACCGCTCGTTCCCTGCTGCAGGGCTGGGCACGGCGTATCGTCCGCGACGATATTGTGGACGCGCTGCTGTCGATCCCGACCGCGGCGGTACAGGCCGGGCGACTGACTGCTGCCAACGGCGGCAACCGCGTCAACGGTGTTCGTTGGTCGGCTGCTTCGACCGGTCAAAAGAACGCCTGGGTTACGGCCAACCAGGATCGAGTGCTGTTCGGTTCGGTCGTGGCAAACTACTCGACCACGTTCGCAACCGGCCTGCTCACGGTTGATGCGGTCAACGACAAGATGACCGCGGCTGTCGGCTCGTTGATGAAGAACATCGCCCAGCAGACCGGCGTTTCCGCCTCCAACCCTGGCGTCTACAACGGCCTGCCCAAGATCACCCCGTTCCAGCTCCGAAGCACGGATCAGGAATGGTATCTCTGCCTGCTCGGCTCGCGGGCCATGCGCGATCTGAAGGCCGATCCGGTCATGTACCAGGCCAACCGTGACGCTCGCGAGCGTGAAGGTTCGGACCCGACCAAGAACAACCCGATCTTCACGGGTGGCGGGCTGATCTACGACGGCGTGATCTATCTGGAAATCCCGGAAATCACCCAGCGCCTGCTGCTTGCTGGCGGTGCCGGCGGCATCACCTGCGAACCCGTGTTCCTGCTCGGACAAGGCGCCTTGGCTTACGCCATGGGCCAGATGCCGCGCCCGACCACGCTTGAGGACGGCGACTACGACTTTATCACCGGCATGGGTATCGAAGCCCAGTACGGCGTCGGCAAGGTTGCCAAGGCGTCGATCTTCGATTCCAGCAGCACACTCGTGGATTGGGGCATGGTTACGGGCTTCGTCTCTGGCGTCGCCAACGCTTAAGGCCAATGACCCGGATCGCAATTCAGCGGTCCGGGTTTTCAATCAATATGGAGAGAAAAGACAATGCCTTATCGTAGAGATTGGATTCAGCCTCAGGTGGGCCCGATGGGCTTCGCCAACACGCAGAAGGTCATCGGCCGTGTCGTAAACATCTCGGTCGCGGACAACGTTACCGCGAACACCATCGGCGCCTTCAGGGTGCCAGCAGGGTTCACGGTGACGGGCATTATCCTGGTCGGCACCGACATGGACTCGGCTACCGCGATGCTGCTCAACATCGGCGACGCCGGTCTTGCCACGCGGTACTTCACTGGTCTGAACACGCAGGCCGCTGTGACTTCGCAGACCCTCGCGGCGACCGGGCTTCTGTACCTCAACACTGTGGACACGGAAATCCTGGTTACCATTGCCACGCAGGCTACCACGCCGGTTGCGGGCACCCTCGCCGTGTACCTCATCGGCTTCATGGCTCAGTGAGCCGTCAACATTCGGAGAACTGAAATGCGCAAGGCAACTGTTACCTACCGCTCGCCTCCCGGCGACGCCCGCAACGTCATCATGGGGGGTGTTTCCTTCCGTGACGGCGAACCCGTGGAGATCAACTCCTACGACAACCCGCATCTGATGTCGAAGCTGCAGCCGGGCAATCCGCTGTTCGACGTCGAGATGGGCAAGGAAGACGACTCGCCGCCGCCGAAGGTCAAGCGTGGCCGGCCGTCCAATGCCGACGTCGCTGCTGCGAAAGCCGCCGCGGAACAGGCAGAGCAGGACGAAAAGGCCGCAAAGGAGAAATCCGAAGCGGCCAAGTCGGATCTGGAGAAGATCACCAACCCGTCTGACGGAGAAGTCACGAAGCAGCCCGCGGAAGGCAAGAAGGCCGACCTCAAGGCCGGCATGACCGCGGCTACTGGTCATGACTTCGAGAAGGACCGGCAGGACGACGTTGCCCGCCGTGACGCCCAGGCCAAGGGCATTGCGCCCAATGAGCAGGGGCCGATCCAGACCGAGCCGATGACCTATCCGCCTGGTCAAGGCCTGACCCCCGGAAATCCTCCGGGCGGCCAGCAGCCGAAGTCTGACCCTGTGGTCTGATGAAAACCCGAGCGGAAATCCGCTTCAAGGCGCTCGCCATCCTCACGGGTGGCGACGTCGGGCAAGATCCGTCCGCGGAGGACGCCGATGCGCTCGATGGCTACATCGACAGCGAGGCGGCTGAACTAAACACGGACGAAACGACCTATATCGCCGACGTGGAAGCGCTCGACGAGGAGATATTCATCCCGTTTTGCATGCTGGTCGCCAATGCAGCGTCTGACGAGTTCGGCGGCAGGTATGATGCAGCCAAGGCACAGCAACTGCGCAACCGCATCCGCGTGCTGGTAGGGCCAACGCCAGGGTATGGCCCGCAGATCGTGAGCTATTTCTAGTGGCGCACATTCCGTTCCCGCTCAGTTCATCGCCGGGAGCAGCACCACAGGAGAGCGCCGGCCGGCTGATTAATTGCTATGCCGAGCCGTTGGGCAAGGTCATTGAAGCAGACAAGAAGACCGCGCCGCCTGCGGTGGTCTGGCGTAAATGCCCCGGTCTGGCGCTGTTTGCCTTATCATCCCAGACTGGCCATCGCGGCTCGATCCTGGTCGACAACACGTTCTATGCGGCTTGGTCCGGCAAGGTATCGCGGTTCGACTCTGCTGGCACTGAAACCGTTCTGACGGGCTCATTGACCGGCACGGAGAAGGTGTTCTGGGCGCGGAATAACAAAACAACGCCCGACGTGGTGTGTGTGGCGCCGGGGACGGGCGCGTTTACGGTTACCACAGCCTCAGTATCAAGCTTTGCCGATATCGACGTCGGCGCTCCCAACAGCGTCAGCTTCATGGATGGCTACTTCATCTTCACTTACGGAGATGGGACGCTGCAGGCCTCGGGCTTGAATGACGTTACGATCAGCACACTGGACAAGACCAAGGAGCAATCCAAGACGGGCGGGCTGACCCGAGGGCTGGCGTTCAATGGCCAGCATTATGCAATGGGGTCGACGTTCGGGGCAGTCTATAGCAATACCGCCAACCCCACAGGCTACCCATTCACGCGATCTTACGTGTTGCAGCGCGGGCTGTTGAGCCCTTACGCGATTGCAGGGCATGAGGACGGGTTCGGATCGTCGCTGATCTGGGTGGCGGATGACAATTCCGTGGTGCAAGCAAACGGTACGCCGAACCCTTTGAAGATTTCGCCGCCTGATCTGGACCGGCTGATTGCAGCGGTCGCGACAAAATCGACCTTGGAGGCTTTTGTCTATATCGCGCAGGGCCATCCGAAATGGGTGCTCAAGTGCCCCGCATGGTGCTGGGAATTTGATCTGGGTTCGAAGAAGTGGAACGAGCGCGCAAGCTACCTGTCGCCGACATGGCGTGCGGTGGCGAGCTGCTACGCTTTCGGGAAGTGGATCGTGGGGGACGCCGCACTGGGCCGGCTGCTCTATGTAAGTGACACGGCCTATAACGAATACGGCTCTCCCTTGGTGTTTCACATCGAGAGCGGGCCGGTACAGCAGTTCCCGAAACGAACAAGGGTGGCGAGGGCAGACTTTAACTTTGTGACAGGTACTGGCAACGCGCTGGGCTCGGACCCGACCGATACTGATCCTGACGTCGGAATTACCTGGACGCAAAATCTCGGGGTGACGTGGGGCAACGAGATTACCCGCAAGCTCGGCCCGCAGGCGACCCCGGTCGAGATTACGGTACTGCGAACGGGGATGACGGGCGTGCAGGGCAGGCGCTGGCGCCTGAAGGCATCCGCCAACATCAAGATTGAATTCATGGGTGGGTCGCAAAGCGCAACACTGATGCGGGCTGATCCGCCATGAGCGTTCCTTTTCCAGGCAAGGATGTTCCGGTTGCGGAGAACCAAATCTGGACAATGGGCCAGACCTGGTACGACTATTTCAAGTTTGGAACTCTGCCGTTCCGGAGAGTAGCCGCCACCACAACGAACGATAACGCGGCAGCTGGTTCAGTTGGTGAGATCGTTGAATACACGCTGGGGCCAACGGCTCTGACATCTGGCGCCGCTGCGGTCAATCTGGCGAACGGGGCGTTTAGTGCCGGCGATTGGGACATCTGGGGATACATCTCCGTAAGCGGGACCGGGGCGACCAGCCTGACCAACTATACTCATTCTGTGAGTTCGACGTCCGCTACTCACGATACCTCGGCGATTGATCGATATGACCAACTGAGGTTTGCCGGCGGGTGGACTGATCCTGTCATCAACAAGACCATCGGCCCTCACCGGCGTTCGCTAAGCGGCAGCACGACGCTTTATCTTACGGCTACGGCGACATTCACCAGTACACTTTCCGTCGCGTCAAAGCTGCGCGGCAGGAGAGTAAGGTAAATAGGAGGCTCCCATCGGATTATTCGACATTTTTTCGAACGACAAGGCCGAGGAAGCCGCCGCCCAGCGCAATGCGGGCCTGCAGCAGGGCTATGACGCGCTGTCCACTCAGTTTGGTTTGGGCCGGGACGCCATCAACACCGGCGCGACCACTGCGCAGGGATACTACGCGCCCTTGATTGCGAAATACGGGCAGGGCTCGAACGCTTATGGCGATGCCAGCGGTGCCAACGGAGCAGCCGGATACGATCGGGCGCGGACGAATTTTCAGACCAACCCCGGCTATCAGTTCCAGATGGACCAGGGCTTGCAGGCGCTCAACCGCACGCATGCGGCGGCCGGCAACCTGAACAGCGGCAACGCCGATACGGACACGCTGAAATTCGCAACGGGTCTCGCCGATCAGTCGTATGGGAAATACCTTGCCGGCCTGCAGCCCTATCTCGGAGGCGAGGCGGGCGCGGTCGGTGGCGCTGCAGGGATTGCAACGGGCCAGGGTGGCGCGCTCAACCAGTCCTATATGGGGCAGGGCGCGGCAGCGAATGCCAACTACACGGGTCAAGGTGCCTCGAATGCCGCGGCGACGATGAACGAATACAACATCTCCAAGAATATGTGGGACGGTATCGGCAAGGCTGTCAATTTGGGCTCAAGTCTCTTCGGGGGCTTCTAAATGGCGGGCATCGACGACATCATTGCAGGCGTCGGCGGTGGAACGCGCTATGATTTTTCCACGTTCGGCGATCCGGTCAAAACGTATTTCGAGGCCAAGGATCGCAAGGCCAAAAACGATCTGCGTGATGCGTTCAAGGAAGGCGTTCCGACGCTTCCCGATGGCTCGATCGACTATTCCACGATGCAGCGCTCGCTGTATCAAAAGGGAGGGTTTGAACAGGGCAACTCACTCTCCGGGATTTCGGCGCGTGCCGCGGAGTTGGATGCGTTACGTGCTGCTGATGGCCAACCGCCTCAGATTGTTAGCCCGCCGTCCGCCAATCGAACTGCGAGCACTGTGGTGGCGCCACCGCTCAACAAAGGTGGTGTGTCTCAGCCGCAGGGCGGTGCTCCGCAGGGAGACCAGCCGGGCTCGATCGTCGGCGTGGTATCATCAGCCGGGATCCCGGACGAGCTCGCAGGCCCCGTTATTCAGCAACTGTCAGCCCTTGCCAAGACTGACCCGAATGCACCGCTGCCGCCCGAGATGTCACAGCGCATCCAGCAAGTAGCGCAGGCCGCGGCTCAACGCATGAAGATCGGGCAGGCTTCACAGCCGACCGGCATCCAACCGCAGCCGCCCCAAGCACCTCCGGTCATGGCGCAAGGCCAGCCGATGCCCGGGCCTAGCCCAGCGCCCGCACAGGCTGCCCCGCAAGGCTTCCAGCCGCCGCCGAACGTGGTTGCAGCCCAGAATGACCCGATCCTGAAGCGGCTGACGCTGCTTGCGGCAAGCCAGGACAAGCAGATTGCAGGCGCCGCGAAGGCCCGGCTCGAGTCCTATATGAAGGACAAAGAGCTGACACCGGACCAGAAGAACGCCGCGGCGTCCGGGATGTCCCTGCCGGACTACCAGAACCGTGACGCTGAAAAGGCGCAAGGGCTCGCCGTTCTGAAGGATAACATCCTTCCCGAGATCAAGACCTCCATGGACTCGGCGAAAGCCGCCAAGGACGAAATCTCTGCCATCCACCGTGCGCGCGAGCAGCTGGACGCGGCCGGCGGCATCTTCTCTGGCAGCGCTTCGGAAATCCGCCTCAAGGTCGCCAAAGCAGCGGAACTGATCGGCGTTCCCAATGCCGACAAGATCGCCAATACTGAGGCGTTCAGCGCTGCGATCGGCTCTCGCGTGCTGGCCCTGGTCAAGGGCCTCGGCTCGGGCGCAGGCATTTCGAATGCTGACCGAGCCTTTGCCGAGAGGATGGCTGGCGGCAACATCGACCTGAACGAAACCTCGATCCGGAAAATCCTTGAGATCGGCGAGCGCGCTGCCAGGACCAAGATCGACACCCACAACACCACGGCCGGCAAGATTATCAAATCCAATGAGGCACTGCAGCCTTACAGCGACGTCTACAAGGTCGACGCACCCGGACAATATCAGCGGCCGAAGGGCGGCCAGGCCACGCCCTCGACATTCTCCAGCCCCGCTGATGTTCGAGCCGCAATCTCGGCCGGCAAGCTAAAGAGCGGGGATACGTTCCAGGACAGCAACGGCAAGACGCGGATGGTCCCGTGATGGCCGAACCGTACACCGGGCCGAACCTTGGGCCGTTGGCAAGATCGGGAAGCGACGACTGGAACGAATTTCCAGAGGCGTCACAGGCTTCAAAAGCTGACGACTGGTCGGCCTTTCCTGAAAAAACGACTGACTATAAAGCCGGCGCAAAGGACGTCCTGAGATCCGCAGGTACGGGTGTCGTCAAGGGTGTCCTTGGTCTCGGCGGCCTCGTCGGCGACGTGACGGATTTAGGTGCTGCGGGTATCAAGAAGGCCACGGATTTTGTCTCTGAACAGGTTGGTGTCGAGCCCTACAAGCCGTCCGGCACGTCGGTTCTGGAAAACATCCCGACCAGCAGCAGCCTGACCAAGAACCTCGAAAGCGTCACCGGTGAACTCTACAAGCCGCAGACGACCGCGGGCCGTTACGCCGAGACCATCGGCGAGTTTCTGCCGGCGACGATCGCGGGGCCTGGCGGTGTGGCGCGCAAGGTCGGCATGCAGGCGGTCATTCCCGGCGCAGCGTCGGAGGCGGCCGGGCAGGCGACACAGGGAACGGCGCTGGAGCCTTATGCGCGAGCCGCGGCCGGTATAGCGGCTGGGGCAGGCGGCGCGCTGGTTTCACGCCCCGGCAACACGGCGCAGGCACTCAGGAGCCAGCTACCGGAAGGCATCACGCAGGCAACTGTGGATGATGCGCGATCGCTGATGGTGACGGCAAAGACCAAGGGCATTGACCTAACTTGGCCCGAGGCGCTGAGCCAGGTTGCGGGCAGGCCGGTCCTGACTGACACCCAGCGCATTCTGGAGAGCGCGCCGGCGTCGCGGACCCGAATGCAGGAGTTTTACGCCGAGCGGCCGCGGCAGGTCGACCAGGCGGCGTTGAGTGAATTTGATCAGCTCGCTCCCGGAGCGCGCAGCCCGTCACAAATCGGGCCTCAGATCGGCGAAGCTGCGCAAGAGCATATCGGTGACGTAAGGAAGACCATCAACAAGGCTTCGGAGCCATACTACAAGGCCGCCGAAGCTCAACTGTTCACGCCGCAGGAATTTGCGGTCATCAAGACAATACCGGGTTATGAGGAGTCGCTTGCTGCTGTTCGCAAAGCTCCCGATGCATGGCGGATCCAACATCTGCCAGATAATAGCGTGGGCGTTCTCGACAAGGTAAAGCAGCATTTCGACCAGCAGGCCAAGAATGCCGGGTCGAAATTCAATCCGCAGCAGAACAAGTCCGTTCAAGCCAGCCATGAGATGTCCGCGTCCGCCACCAAGCAGTCCGGCGTTGCCAAGTCGGCCGACTATGAAATCGCGCTGGAGATACAGAAACAGGCTCGCGAGCAGTTCCTTGACCCGTTGCTGCAAGGTCCGCTGGGTCGGCTGGCAAAGAAGGACGTGACCACCCAAAAGGCGATCGATGCGCTGTTCCCAACCAACCCGCTGCCGAACAGCCACAACGAAGTCTTTGACGCCGTGTCGGCGCTGTCGACGAAGAACCCAGGTGCTGCAACCCAACTCGTCCGCGCGCATATGGAGAGCGTGTTCAACGAGGCCACCAGGTCACTGCAGGGTGGAGCAAACCAGTTCGGGGCTGCCGGCTTTGCGAAGGCGCTGGTTGGGAATATCCAGCAGCGCACCAACCTTCAGGCTGCGGTCGAAGCGCTGCCAAACGGTAAAAAGCTTTGGCAAGGTGTCGATAATTTCCTGGAGGCCGCGGAGGCCACCGGTACACGGCAGGCCAAGGGCTCTTTGACCGCATTCAATGCACAGGAGCTTAAGGCGATGGCCGGCAGCGGCATGCTGGGCGAGGCGACCAAGACGGGCCTGAGCCCCGGGAAATGGTGGTCCGTCGTCAATGACAAGTGGTCTCAATGGCAGCTCGGCAAAAATCTCGACGAACTAGCCAGGATCTTTACCGATCCGAAGTCGGCGCCCGTCCTGAAGCGAATCGCGGGAATGCCGAGCGGGTCGCGGGAGGCAGGGTATCTCGTCAGCCGGCTCATCCTTCAGGCCAACCAGGCGTCGCAGTCGCGCGAGCCTCGACGGCAGTAGTTTGATTTCAATAATGATCGCGGTGACGAGTAATGCCGCGAAGAATGCAACAACGGAAACAGCGTAACCGCTCGTTTCCCACTGATAATAAATGCTCGCCCAAGTGACGTAGAGAACAGCGGCGATCTGCGCCAAATACATCATCAAAGGCACCTAAATGGCTGGCACGATTCCAGGTTTTAGTCTGGCTCAACAGTTGGACAGCAACGGCACGCCAATGGTTGGGTGCAAGCTATACACCTATCAGGCCGGAACTACCAGCACGCCACAAACTGCCTATCAGGACAGTGGGTTAACACTGCCATTGCCCTTTCCGATACTTGGGGATGCTTACGGCCGGCTGCCGCAGATCTTCCTTGCCGACGGCTCGATTAAGCTTCGTCTGACCAAGGCGAACGGGAACCAGGTGTTTGTTCTCGATGGCGTCCTTGTTGTCGGGGCGTCGTCGGGCGGCGGTGGCGGCTCTCCAGTTGATCCGACGACCGTTTTGCAAACGGGCTGGCTGCAGCCGGTTTATGGAACAGGCATTATCTCAGGGTTTGTCCGTGCCAATGGTCGGACGATCGGCTCTGTAACGTCGGGGGCTACCGAAAGGGCCAACGCCGACACGGCGGCACTTTTTACGTTCCTCTATAATCAGGATGTCAATCTTGCCGTCTCTGGCGGCCGGGGGGCGAATGCGGCCGCAGACTACGCAGCCAACAAAACCATTGCATTGCCGGACTGGCGAGGGCGGGCACTCGCGTTTCTTGACGACATGGGCAACAGCGCGGCTGGGCGTCTATCCGCCAGTTATTTCGGGGCAACCGCAACAGTGCTTGGCGCGGCGGGCGGGTCTGAAAACCTTGCGTTATCTCTCGCGCAGTTGCCGACAGGGATCGTGTCCGGCGGCCTCAACGCCATCACTGTCGCTGGACCTGGGGCCGGTTTCATCTACGGAAACGGCATTATCAATAGCCTTGGTCCCGGTGCGACGGCCGCGCCCTCCGGCGGATCGCTCCGAAACGATTGGTCCTTCAACGGGATTAACTCCATCAGCGTCACCTCAAGCAACACCAGTGGCGCCGCGCACCGCACGGTTCAGCCAACGATGCTCGCAACGATCTACGTCAAATTGTAGGGGCCGTAATGTTTACAGGCGAAGTCGGCGTCATCAGCAATCAAGCGACGTGGCGTAGCCAGGTATATGAGCTTGTCGATGAGGACGATGGCACTACGACGGATCTGGCGGCAATTGTCGACCTCGATATCGTCGTGACGATCGGTGGTCCCGCTGGTGAGCAGAGTTGCAGATGCGGCCCCTGGGCCACGGCCAGCATCGCAAATGGCAAGGTGACCGTTCCTGGCCCCGGCTTTCAATGGCAATTCGAGGACACGGACTTGTCAGGGATTTGCGCCGGAACGTATCGCGTAGGCGCAAAGGTGACGATGAATGGGTTTGTCGTCGATCTGATCATCGGAGATATCACCATGCTTGAGGGCAACTGAAATGGGCTTCAAGCTGAAAACCCGAACGATGTTCCCGGCGGATGTCACGGTACAGTCCCCGTTACTGCTTTCCAAGTCCGGGATCAGATATGACTTCAGCATCAATGTGGATGCTCTGTTTGCGACGCCGACGATCACAAGGCCCAATACTGTCGGCGTAGTCGACGGGAGCAGCGCCAACGCCGGCAGCGTTGGCGAATACATTGAGAGCAACATCACCAATGGTGCCTCGGTTGCTGCGGGGACGACGGGCAATGCCAAAACCATGACGAGTTTAACGCTGACACCCGGCGACTGGGATGTTGCGGGCGTCATTTCATGGATACCGGCGGCCACCACAACGCTTACCGCGCATTACGCGTCGATCTCGCTCACTACCAATGTGGTCGATTTTACGTTTGGTCGGATTAACGTTGGCACGCTGCCGTCAGCCATAACCGGCGCCGGGAACACCACAAATAGCAATGTCGTCATGCCTTGTCGCTTCAATGTGTCCGCCAACACGATAATCTACCTTGTGGGTCAGGCGATCTATGGTGTTTCGACGCTTGGCATGTACGGCAATCTTAGAGCCCGGCGCATTCGTTAGCCCTTGTATCGCTCTTTTCTAAAAAGGCGCCAGAGGACGAACCGCACCAGCAAGTAAATCACGCCCAGTCCAACGATCGCCCAAAGAACATAATCCCACATGGCGGCCTCACAAGTTATCGCGCCGCTTGGGCCAACGCCGCCAAACGCTCTTGAATCCGCCCTTGGGGATATAAGCAATCGCGACCCGCGCAAGCATGTAGATCGTCATAATAGCAAGCGCGACGCCCAATACTAGTTCACTAGCGTCTTGTTCCATAAAGCCCTCCGGGCCGGAACCTAACACCACATCCTTAGCGCGATCAACGCCAGATCATGTGCCTGTCAACAGGCACACCTGCGGTTGCGTAAGCGACTCTAAACATTGGAGAATTTGAATGGCTTGGCGCCTTGCGAAGAGCATCAAGACGCTTCTCGACCAGGTGAATGCTGAAAATCCGCACCGGCGGAAGGACAGTGACGGCGGCATCGGGGATGCTGCGCACGCCTCTCGGTCGAGCGACCACAACCCGTACATCATCGTCAAAGGGCAGGGCGTGGTTCGGGCGTTCGATTTCACGCACGCGCCGGAGACCGGGTTCGACGCCTACGCTTTCGCAGAGATGATGCTGAAGAACAAAGATCCTCGCGTTCGCTACATCATCAGCAATCGCAAGATCGCATCTGGCAAAGGCGGCCCGAGTGCCTGGCAGTGGCGCCCGTACAGCGGCAAGAACCCGCACAATCATCACACGCATGTTTCGGTGACGGAGGATGAGGCCGAGTTCGACAATCCGAAACAGTGGAATCTGGGCGGGCTTGTAGCGGAAGCCGCGGCACAGGCGCCGGAAGCCAATAGCTACGTTCCGCCACCGGCTACTCTGCGCATCAGAGCGCGCGGTGAACTTGTGAAGAAGCTGCAGGCCGGCGTCGGCCTGAGGGGTGCTCAGGTGGATGGGTGGTTTGGTGCTGATACTGAGAAGGCGCTGAAGGCATTTCAGACGGCGCACGATCTGACGCCAGATGGCATCTGCGGACCATCGACGTGGGAAGCAATAAACAAAACCGCCGCCTGACGGCATCAGGCAGTTAACTGGAGACTTGAAATGAATTGGGAACAGATCAGCAGTATCTTGCGTCACGTCCTTACTTTTGGCGGCGGGTTCATCGTGGCGAAGGGCTGGATCAGTGCCGAAGCTTTGCCGGGTATCGTCGGTGCGATCATCACAGTAGGCGGCACCATCTGGGCGCTCTTTACCAAGACGCCGACAAACATCGTAGCCTCTGCGGCTGCCCTTCCTGATGTCCAGTCCATCAAACTTGAGCCGTCTGCTCCGAACTCGATGGCCGCCCCGTCGAACGTCAGCAAATGAGCTGGATATCGCTCGCTCTCACTTTGCTTCAGATCGTCAACAAGATCATGTCATGGGCGAATGCGCGCGAGCTGGTATCGCAAGGCTATGACAAGGCGATTGCGGAGGTAACGCAGTCGATCCTTGTCAAGACCGAGGCCGGAAAGGCGATGATGGAGAAGGTCAATGCGATGTCCGATGCGGAGGTTGACGCTGGTCTGCGTGACCTTGAGCCTAAGTAGTTGCGCGCATGCTCCGCCAACGGACTCGTTTTGTCAGGTCTACAACAGGGTGGTGATCGCTAAAGGTGATGGCACGATCACTGCAACCTCTGGCGTTAAGAAGCGTTTGTATGCTAATGAGTTGATGTATCGGGATCAGTGCGTTCCTAAGAAATAACAGGCGGACCCGTAGCACTGGTTGCACAGAGCTACAGGCCCTAACCATCACAGAAGTTGAGGCTCCTGCAATGGCTACCGAACATTCAATCATAGGCTCTCCTAGAGGGCATGTGCAAAATTGCTCATTTATTAAGTGAGCAATGGAATGACCTTCGATCCATCCATCAACGCAGGGAATTTAATCACCATCCTGTTCGGGGCGATTATTTGGGTTGTTACCCTTGCGGTCGCCTGGACGAAATTTGGCGGGCGTATGGACATGCTCGAATTTCGAGTGGAGTTGGTTGAAAAAACCCTAGGCAGGATTGCCGACGTGCTGGAGAAATTCTCTTCCAGCGAAAAGGAAGTTGCTCTTCTAAAACAGGAAGTTGCCGCGCTTCAGGTCGATTACTCTACCCTGTATGGGACTGTTGAGGGGCTGAGAAAAGGCGAAGGCTACATTCAGAGCATCAGGCGCTCAAATGTAGATGGGGAATACACGCGATAGCCGGGGCGTCGCCCCGTCAGGGGCATGATGACTGGCGAAACCGTTCCTCTCAAAGATCATCTGGCCGCGCTGCGGGAGGCTGATCTTCGCTTCCAGGAAGAGCGGGACCGCCGGTATGCCGAAGTCAATATCGAGCGCGAGAAGGCGCTGAAAATCAAGGAAACCGCAGACCTCGCCGCGCTTCAATTGGCGAGGGAGATCCAGACCTACAAGGACGAGAAGGCCAACGAGCTGCGCGAGCAGATCAACAGCGAGCGTGGCCTGTACGCGACCAACAAGGACATTGACCCGATCAAGTCCTACGTGTCCTCGCAGACTGGCCGCGGCCTCGGAATGTATGCGTTGTTCGGCGTGGTTATGACCTTGCTGATGGCTGCGGTCGCAATCGCCGTTTACCTGAAATAGTCGGCGATGCCGGCGCTCGTTGTCGAAGCAGAATGTTTGGCCGCTGTCCTCATGGGTAGCGGGAACGAATTGAGTCTCCTCAAGATTAACACCGAGACAATCACTGCCAACCTGCAACCGTCACGGGGCAGGCTGGTCAGGGGCAGACGCTATCGCGTGACGTTCGAAGAAATCGAGGGACCGGCGTCATGATTGCACTTGCGATATCCATTCTCTGGCTTCTGATTGGAGTCATCATTCTTCTGGGCGTGATTTGGCTCGCGCTTTATGTCCTCAAACTGTTCATCGCCATTCCCGGCCGCGTCGAGCAGGCGATCTGGGCGATAGCAGGAATCCTTTGCCTGATTGGCGCGTTGACCCTGTTAGCGGGAGGTGGCGGAAGTATGCGCTTTCCCTCCATCAGGTGAGATAGAACCCTTACCGCCTTATCCGCCTGCTCCGCCTAGCATTTGTCGAGGTTGCTGACATGCCATGGATCAAGCACATACACGAGCATCACCATCACTACTCCATCGAGGCGCGCGAAGAGGTCCTGCGCCGTCTTGATGCACTGCGAACCACCAGCGACCTCATTGTAGCAGCATTGGAGAACGCCATTATGCCCACCATGCAAGACCTGAAAGACGCCGTTACCCGCAACACCAGCGTTGACGATTCCGTTCTCGCGCTCCTGCAGGGAATTTCCCAGCAGCTCAAGGACGCGCAGGCGGCCAACGATCCGCAGGCGATTACGGACATCATCAATCAGCTCGACGCGAACACCCAGAAGATGACCGACGCGGTGACGGCCAATACGCCGGCCGCATGATCCACGTCGCGCGGTATGCCCTGATCACCTTCGGGATCATCATCGGCATACCCTACGTTCTGACATTGGTCGGCATGGCCAAGATTGCCGATCGACGTAATCGCCGGGCATTCAGTGACCGGAGATAGGCTCCAAACCCTCCACTGGAGTCGCTACCCCAGGATACTTGCCCGGCGCCTAAACAGCGCCGGGATTTTTTTACCCAGGTTTTGCATTGGATCCCCATGAGCGACAAAGACGATCTACGGGCCAGAGGTATCCAATGCTTTTCGCTCGTCGATGAGCTTGGCGTATCCACGGACGGGACAGGGGCGTCTCTGAGCACAATCCGTGCCCGCGGCATGGAGCCGATCTGCGAGGTTAACTCGTCAGGCGTTGCCACGTCCGGTTCGACGCTGGCCCAGATGCGCGCTCGGGCGATCCGTGTCTATTGTCCCGTCACCGAGAACGCAGTGACGTCGGATGCGGTCAGCCTGACGACTCTACGCAGCCGCGGCATTTACTATGTCTGTCCGGTTGACGTGAATGGTATTGCCATAGGCGGAACTGCAACCCTCGCGCAGATTGCAGCCAAAGGCATACAGCCTGCGTGCTTTCTGGACTCTTCGGGCTCCTCAAGCGGCATTAACCTGTCCGCGCTTGTTCTCCCGGAGAACAGCGCTGACGGGACGGCGGTGGGCACGCTGTCTGTTTCCGGTGGCTCAGGAACCTATACCTTCACGCTGACGGACACTGCTGGCGGGCGCTTCAAGGTCGCCGGGGTGAACGGTGTGAACCTCCAGGCGGGTGCGACGGCCTCGAATGCGGAGGTGGCGACCTCCTACAACATCACGGTGCACGCGGACAATGGTGCTGGGTCTGTCTTCGATCGCACGTTCGCCATCACCATCACGGACGTCAACGAGGCAATGCCGGTCATCACTTCCAACGGTGGTGGAGCGAGCGCTTCTGTCAGCGTCGCAGAGAACACGACGGCGGTAACGACCGTTGTCGCAACCGACGCCGACGTTTCCGCCGTCATCACCTATTCGATCTCGGGCGGCGCGGACGCTGCGAAATTCCAGATCGGCCCGTCATCCGGCGTTCTGTCGTTCGTAACCGCACCGGACTTTGAGATCCCCACCGATGCGGACACGAACAATCAGTACGTCGTCATCGTGCGGGCGTCGGACGGCACCAACACGGACACCCAGACAATCACAGTGACCGTGACCGACGTGGGCGAAGGCGGCGGCGGTAGTGCCCCGATGATGCGATTCAACGTCGCCTCTAACTCTCAACTTCTTGCTGTCCTGGAGGACTTTTAACTATGGCTGCTAACCAAACCATCACCGTTCTTGAGGCCGATGGCGTAACGTCAACGGACGTCGAAGTCCTCGGCACTGCGCGGCAAGCGGCCGCTAACTCGAAATCCATCGCCCTGTCCACCGAAGACAAGGCGGTTCTGGATTCTCTCGCTACCAAGCTCGACACGGCGATTACCGCGCTCCAGATCATCGACAACATGGTTTTGTCTGCGGGAACAGCCAACATCGGCGACGTTGATGTTCTGACGGTCCCAGCCGACCCCTTCGGCGCCAACGCGGACGCTGCATCGGCGACGACCTCGATCTCTGCAAAGCTTCGTGCCATCGCTACCGCGCTTGGGACTACCGCGCTTGACCTTGGCGTAGGTACTGGTGGCTCGCGGACCCTCCGCATGGCTATCGACACGGCTAGTCAGAACGCCAACGGTCAGGCGACGAAGGCCAACTCGACCCCTACCGTTCTCGCCAGCGACGACAACGCGGTGGTCGCGCTTGAGCTGATCGACGACGCTATCAAGGCGGACGACGCGGCGTTCACGCCCGGCACCACCAAGGTCATGATGGCGGGCTTCCAAGCTGACGAAGCCTCGACGGACAGCGTAGACGAGGGCGATGCCGGCGCGGCTCGCATGACGCTGGATCGCAAGATCATCGTCACTCAGCAGCCCCATACGGCAGGCGGCCTGTCTGTCTTCCGCTCGCTCGACATGGACGAGACCGAAGAGGACGTGAAGACCTCGCCGGGCTGCCTCTACAAGCTGCGCATTACCAACCGCACGACCACTGTTCGCTATGTGAAGCTCTACAACGCGACGGCGGCGAACGTGACTGTCGGCACCACGACGCCGATCGACACCATCCCGGTTCCTGCCAACGCCTCTGATTATACGGTTCTCACTGAGAGCTTCGGCGGGCTTGGCCTGACGTTCGACACCGCGCTTTCGATCGCAGCGACCACCGGCTTTGCAGACAACGACACGGGCGCCCCTGGCACCAACGACGTGATCGTTTCAGCTTACTATAAGTGAGGTCGCAATGACGCTCGTAACGATCCCGACCGGCATTTTTTACCCGTTCGCGGCGGACAGTGGAGGAACTGTCTCTAAAGCCAGCGGAAGTGGAACGGCCATGGATGCTGCTACCGATAAGACTGCTATGATCGGGCGCGTCTATATTTCAGGCCGCCCCGGCAGCGCAAAAACTCTCAGCGCGGCTGGGGGTGGCTCCATTTCGTTCCGCACGGGCGCTGTGACGTTTGCCAACGCTGGCACGACCCTTGATTTAGGTATCCAGGATGTCGATGCCGCTAACGGTGTCATCGCTCGGCCCGATGGATCGTTTGATGTGAGCCGCACGCTTACCGGCGGAACAGATACGATCAGTTCAAATACATGGACCACTTTTGCCATGACTGGCGGTAGTGGTTCAAAAAGCATCGCGCACGGGGACTTGATCGCAATAGTTTGGGATATGACGGCTCGCGGCGGCGCCGATAGTGTCGTTCTTACTCTTGGAAGCACACTCTCCGGCGTTTTCCCGGTAACGAACGAGTTTCAATCCTCTGCATGGCGCACTAACAGCATCGGCGCTCCTAACGTATTAATTACGTTTGATGATGGGACACTTGGAATCATAGATTCGGCCATTCCGTTTGCGACGGCTTTAACGGTTGAGTCCTACGCGGACAGCAACAACCCTGACGAGCGCGGGATAATTTTCCAGGTACCGTGGGATTGCAAGATCGACGCGGTGTGGGCGAATGTCGGCATAACCAACGCGACATCTGACTATACGATCGCATTGTATTCTACGCCATCTGGAACCCCCTCGGTCGTGTCGGGGACCAGTTTTACGGTCCTTGCAGAGCAGTTATCGGCCGGTTCAGCACAATCCTTTACGCCGTTTTTGCTGCCGGCAGAGGTGACGCTGACCAGAAACACAGACTACGTTCTGGCTATTAAGGCCACTGCAGCGGGGGCTGTCCGACTGCAGAGCTATGTCTTCGGCAACACGGCGCATCGAGCATTCCTGCCCTATACATCGCAAGCCAAGGTAACCCGCGATGGCGGAAGCGGAGCTTTCACCGCCGAAAGTCCGGCCATCACGATGTATCAAATGGGCGTTCGCATTTCAGCGCTTCAGGATACATCAGGCGGTGGCGGCGGTGGTCAGCGCGTGATTTCCGGCTGATGGGCATTAACCTCAAGCTATCGTCGTCGCCGAACGGGACAAGGAACGTCTCGTTCAATCCGGTTGTTGTCGCCACGGACCAGCACGTTTTCGGGATGGACCCGAGCGACACGTCAAACTATCTCGTGCCAGGTAACGGACAGCCGGCGATTAGTACGTCGGCGTTCTATAATGCCTCCGGTCTGTATAATTTCCGGCCATACGATCTCGATCTCATGGGGGCTGAGGGAGCCGCTGTAAAAGCCGCGAACGGCGGTCGTCGCTACGCCTGGGTTTGCAGTGCCGACCATCCCGTCTTTGCGTATGCGTGGACGGGCGGCATCGGCTTCTGGGCGGGGTTCTCGTTCCAGCCTTGGGATTTCCCGAGAAAAATGAACGAGATTATCGAAGCCAACAACAACTGGAACTCAGCGCTATACGGGTTGAACAATCTCAACACCTACGAATTTCCGACTATTTTTTACAATCCCGACGATCCTGATGGCTTGCCGATTTATCTGTTCGCGGAAAACGGAGTCAATCAGGGTTGTCTTTGGAGGTCAGCAGATTTTGTTACCTTCACTATATGGGACATGAGTCACTATCACACTCCCGCAGGGACATTCAGTTCGTTCGTTCGCTACGCAAAGCGAAATGGTCCGAATGATTTCACCACCATCGCCACGTCGGCGACATCTCCGGGGGTGGGCTTCTGCAACGCGATTTGGTTATCTACAGATGGCAGAAGCTATACTTCAAGCTTCACCCCAATTTTAGGCTTGGAGGGAAGCCCCGATAGTGCAGGTTCAATTTTCATTCTAGGACAAGATTTTGATATCGGCGGGCAAAAATATGCGATTGCAAGGGAGGACGCTACGGGCGGCGGGAACAATCAGCATGTGACGATTTACCCGATGAATTCTACGACCTTCGACAAGCAGAGCAGCCCAGCCAAGGTGCGTCTCGCGTCGGGTTGGTCTAACGCTGGCTTCCCAGGTCCAACGTTTTTGCAGGCGTGCCCCGGCTACCTGGAAGATGGGATGTTATACGCGCTTCCGACTTACGGGTTCCCGGGGGATGTCAACACAACGGCGGGAAGTCAAGGGCGCGGCGGCACCTATTACGCAGACGGCGCTGGCCTAGATCATCAATTCATCGACAAGCTAGTTGTGCGGGTCAATGACACTGCCGCGCGTCAGGCTGCGCCCGTGGGGATGAGTGTGTCCGCTGCCGGCGGTGTAGCGACAGTCGGATGGAAGAACGCCCTTCCGCAAAACACCTATAGGCTCTATTACGGCACAAATGCCACGACGCAAGCAACGCTGGTCGGCGACTATACTGGCGTCACTTCGGCGACTTTCAGTCCGGGCACAGGGCGATTTTGGTGTAAATTAGTGACGCTCGATAACGGCGTCGAGCGCAAGAACCGCGTTCTCTCGGTCTACGTCAGTCCGTCATCGGCCTTCGTCAATGAGCACGCCGACCGAGTAGCCGACGATGGAGGTAGTGTCTCTACGATCAACTTCCCATTCATGGACCGTTTTGATGCCATGCTGGACAGCGTCGGCATCAGGAACATCCTCGAACTGTTCACGCATCCTGCCGCTGGGTATGCGTCGGCGGGCGCTCCTGGCGGCTTTTTGAAGGTCTACGATCCGGGCACGACGCGACTTCCTCGCAGTGAGGATTTCAAGGCTACGACCTCGGCAACGACCTACAGTGCTACAGGCGTGAACGGTGGTCCTTGCTGGGTCAATGCCAACAACAATTCCTACGGCTACTGGGGTAACCCGAAGCGCGGGAATACGATTCAGAAAAAGCGCCAGATAACCATCATCGTAGCCTATGAGCGAACTCAAACGTCGGAGGACGTCACGTTTGTGGGAACGGGGCCGATTTTCGGCAACGCGGTGACGGGCGTAGCCATCCTCGCGCTAAAGCATACGGCCGGAACGCCGGGCAATATCGAATTCTCACTTAGCGACGAAACCAGCACGAAGACTGCGAGCGTGGCGGCCAGTGGGTCGGGCATGCAGATCGCCATCGGTACTTACGACGGCACGGACATGCTGGCTTATACAGGCTCGACTGCAGGCTCTGCGGTGTCAACGCTGGACCCAAATCCAAATTTTGGTAAGAACACGCCGTTATTGACATTAGGTTACGTTAATGGATCGCTAGCAGGGTCTCGCACGTACATAAACAACGGGACCGCGCCACCCGTGATGCCGGGCCTCTTTCCGCGCATCTATCCGATCTTGAGTTGTGGCTCTGTGCACAGTTACGTGCTCCGCAGGTACCCAGTGGCCGACGTCATGACATTCACCGAAACCAACGCCAAGGTGAAGATCCAGTGCGTGATGGCGCTTGAGGGAGCAATCGACTCCACAAAAATTGCCAGCATCATCTCTGAACTTCAATCGACGGCGAACTGGTAATGGGCATCAATCTCAAGCTCTCATCCAGCGCCAACGGGACGCGCAACAATCCTGTCAATTCGAAGAACCTGGTCACTGATTTCGGGGCTGTCGGCGACGCTCAGGCGGTTCAGGGCGTCACCATCACATCGTCCGGAACTGGAAACAGGGACCTTGCGTTCTCGTCCGGCAATTTCACCGGCGCGGATGTCGGGAAAGCGTTCTCGATCTGGGCCACTCCGTTCAACCCGAATAACTTTCAGACCACCATCGCGGCCGTCACTGACACCACTCACATCACGGTATCGAGCAATCTTACCTCCGCGCTTAGCTCCGCGGTCAGCAATATCGTGTGGGGGACCGATAATACGAACGCCTTCACTGGCGTGTCCGGCTGGCGCGCATGGGCGCAGACACAGACCAACCCGGCTTCGCCGCCGGTCCTGCTGGTGCCTGACGGCTTCTATGCTTGGAAGGCTAATCAGGCAGCGGGAAGCACGCTTCATTATCTTTGCGGCAACAACCCAAAGGTCAGGGGAATATCAGGCAACGCCGACGCCTGCGGCCTTTATCAGTTGAACGCGGGAGAGATGCGATTCGGTACTGATCCTGCGATCGTCGCCAATCGCGGGCTGACCAACTCGGGCGGCAATAGCGTTAGGTTGCTCTCTGCTTCACAAGGGGCGACCTCTATATTCTTGGCCGACCCATTAGGCACCGATCTCGGCGGGTCTACCTACGGTTCTCGTGTTGTCACCAATAGAGCCGCGCTGATCACCTGCTACGATATGCAGGGCCAGTATAACTCATTCCAAGGCTATCCGCCAAACAATCTGTTCTGTGAGTGGAACACGATCGTAGGTTATAATTCTGGAACGGGTGAGGTCAGTTTAGCCTCGCCGCTCGCGCAAGACTATAAGGACACGTATCCCGAGTTCGGCCTACGCAATACGACGTTCGGCTCCGATCAAGGAGGCCCCGCAACGATGTGGGTAGCGCCAGACGGATACGACACCACCGTCACTCTCGAAAACATGACGCTGTACTGCACCAATAACCAGATGGGCGCAGCAATCCGGAACGTCGTGCTGAACAATATCAAGTGCGTGGGGCCGGGCCTGTATCCTTCGGTCAACGACAACTTCACCGCGACGAATTGCGTCTACCCATCGACCCTTGAAGTCGACAAGATGGTCAACAATGTCACCTGGAACGGCTGCACCATCAGGGGGCTGCAGCAGCAATCGGCCTCTCCGAACAAATGCACGATCAACGGCGGCACCGTCGATAAGATGGAGGCTGGCCGCTTCCTCGAAATGAACAATGTCGCCTTCACCAATGAGGCTTCGCTGATCCTTGGGGCGTCTTCCTATGGAAGGACTGACCGCGCCATCATCAACAACTGCACCGGGATTGCCTCGATCGGTGGCAGTGGGGTGAAGACGGACGACCTCGACGGGCAGGCTATCAGGACCAATGCAAGCGACTTTTACACGTTTGTTAGCGGTGTCATCAAAGTTTTGAAGTCCGAAAACACGTCAGTCGGCAATGCAGGACAAGCCAATGTTCTCAGGGGCCTTGCTCCCGGAACGTGGGTCACGTTTGACGACAAGATGTTCGATCAGATTGTCGATGTTTATGAGGACGGAACCTACTTCTACGTTCAGTTTGCAAACACAACCAGTTGGCCATTCACGGTTACCCGAATCCACGTCCACCCGTGTCCTGATCTGACGGTAATCACATCGACCGGAACGGCTCCGGAGCTTCAAGACCTCAACGCGATGACGGCTCGAGAGCCGATGTATTCCTACGCTCGCCGGACCTATACTGAGACGCTGGCAACGAACAACACCATTCAGCCGACCCTTTGGGGCCTGCTGACTGACACAGCCGCAATGTCGGTCAACGTCACGACCGCCTATACTGGCGTGAGCGCGTTGACATGGAGGCCAACGCAATTTGCAAACCAAGTGCGGGTACTGCGATCGGGATCCGTTACAACGATGGATTTGACCATCAATGCCAAGATCGTTGGGAACCGGGTCTACAACGGCGCCACTCAAACGTGGAGCGGCGGGCAGTCGGGGGATACACTTCCCGCCTTCCAAGCTGGCGACCGCCTCATCGGTACTTTTGTGAGCGCGCCTTGCCTGTCAGCCAACGTCAACGGGCAAGGTCTAGGCCCGGTCATTGTCTATGAGGTCAAAGCCGATCAAGGGATTTGATCCACTGCTCATAGCCCTTCGGCCCTAAATGAACGCCGTCAATTGCGAACTCGGGCTTTAGCCTGCCGTGCTCGTCCGCAACGTCGATCGATACGATAGGCTTGCCGTGGCAGGTCTCTCTGATGATGCGATTGATCTGGTCAATCTCTCGGTTAAGCTCGTCGTTCTTTGACGGCGAAACCATCGTGATAACGATGTTCGGCTCCTTGCAGACCGTCTGCCATAGCTGCCGGATCTTCTCGGGGTCGAACCCGTAGATGGCATCATTCATGCCGGCCATGATGACAATCCGCTTGGGGCGGTAGGACTTAGCCAGACCCAGAAGCTTCACCACCTGATCGGTGCGGAGGCTGTTCGCTGCGAGATTGATATTGCGCAGATCATCGAACCACATCCCGCCGGTCATGATGCTGTCGCCGATAAAGACGGTCGGGGGCGGGTGTACCTTGGCGAGCCAATGCGCCAGTGTCTGCCGGTAGACGTTCCGTAGGTGGCTGTTTATCGCCACGGGGGCCAGTGCAAACGCTAGTATCAGGGCGAGTGCCTTCATCCCCCACCACTACCCCACGTAGGCCCCTCCATCAAGACGGCCTTGCTCGGTTCTGGCGAGTTCTCTGGCCTTTTCCAACGCCTGATCTCCGGTCATTACTTCGGGCCTGAGCCTTCTCCCGGCGTTGTTTTCCCAATAGAAATAGACGCTAGGTTTCCCTGGAATCCTGACCTCGTAGCTCCCGCAATCCGGGATGACCTCGTGCTTGATGATGCGGACGCGCTTTTCCATCCCATATATTTAGGCATGGATATTCCAATAGACACCACCCGCTTCGAGGCCCGGCACGGCAAGCCCAAGGGAACGCGGTTCTGGGCCTTCACGATCGTTTCCCCGAGCGTTACGGCCAAGGACAAGTACGTGGTCATGCCTGAGGCGATGACCTACCAGAAGGCCTGTGAGAGGGTGAGGGGGATTGCTGCCCTGCGCCGGTCGAACCGGATCGTGCTGGAGCCGATGAACCTGTAAGGATCTCTTACAGGTTCGGAGTTTGGCCAACTGCGAAAGTGTGAAGGTTCCGACTTTCCGTCACCTACAACCCGTCAGGCCCCACGTACCACCGTGGCTACAAAACCTCTTGCGAGGAAAAGGATTCGAACCTTTTTACTTACCCAATCTCGGCCAGCGAGCGGGGGTCGAACCCGCCACACTCTTAAGCCCTCTCGGGCTGTCTCGGTAATCTCTTAAGTCCAGACACATGTCCTGACTTTAGGCGGTCAGCCCAAGCCGCCAAGCCCTTTTGTAAGCGGCGCGATACGGACGGCCGACCAATTCTGCTACTTGGGTAAAGCTCACGCCTTTCGCGATCGCATTCTTTAGAATGGCGTCTTCTTCCGCCGTCCAATAACTGATCTTTGAATTGGCGTAGGTGCGTCCAGTCCAAATGTCGCTTACAGCCGACTCTGAGACGCCGAACTGTTCGGCGACCTCTCGCTGCAACTTGATCCCCTTCAGATCCCGGATCTGTGCCGCGGTTGCCGCAGGCATACGCGCGCCATTGAACTTTGCCTGAGTGCCATGCTGGCGACAGTCTAGCTGATTTCCTGACCTAGTTTTCCAGGAAATGTGGTTTGGGTTGACGCAGCCTAGATGCCCGTTTCCGCACGAATGAGCCGCTTGGTGATGCTTCGTCGGGGCTCGACCGTGAACCAGTTCACACATGAAGCGATGCGCATAGTAGCGCTCGCCCATGTGACCAAAGCTCCCGTACCCCCTGACCCGCGTAAAAGGCCAGATCAAGCATTCATCAAGTGGATGCTCGCGATGCGCAAGTATCCACTGGTAAGCAATTCCTTCGCCTCTAGCAGTCACTCTTTGTCTCCGTTCATCTGATGGTGATCGGTCATGTCCGCGACAGCGAATTGATGATCTTGCGCAAAACCTTGGCGATCTTGCGCGCTTGCTTACGGCCCTTCCTGTTCGGAAGGAAGACGTGACGGGCAACCCAAATTTCCCGCTTCACGTCCTAGACCTCCGCCACCAAGTCGGTGGCTGCCATTCAATCGATAGCCCATAAACTGGTAGGCCCTCTTCAAAGTCCCGATCGTCGACGCCAACCCGATCCTTGAGGCGGTCGATCTCGGATTCGATCCGTTGCTTTTGGCGCAACGCTTTCCACCATTTCCTCATGATTTTCTCCGTGCCGATCAGCGGTAAAGGTTGACTGCCAGCGCTACACAAATAATGGCGGTCGCCTGAGCGATCCCGGCCGCCCATAGCAGGTGATAAGATTGGATCATGATTTGCCCTCCAAGGCCCGGACACCATTCGTGTCTGGACTTTGTGTGTGGCCCCGGTCGGGAGAGTCGCGCTCCCTGTTCGGCCTCAGCGGTGACTGCATCGGGAGCGACCCGTAGCCTTCATTCGCGTTATCGGCTCTGCCATCTCGCACCGGGTTAATTGTTTGGTCTCTACTGATGACCGGACTATGCGGCACGCTTTATTCTGCGTATACGGCGAGGCTTGCGCCTTCTCGAAAGATATCGGATGCAAGCCTCGATATTTAAGCGCCGATCTCGGCTTATGTCGCTCTTTAGCTCGTCTTGATACTGCTCAATTGTCTTTTGGTTCATCTGAAGGTCTCCTTGCCACTCCGGGCGTTGCCTAACGGGGCAATTCGATGCGGGCCAATTCCAACAGCCGCTCCATTTCGTCGGCCTCTTGTCGGAGTTTTCTGGCTTCGTACTCAAAGTCTTGGGCTTGGCCGCGCAGGTGTTGGATCTTGGCCGTATCTTCGATGATGCGCTGTCCTAGTTGGTCCATTTCTCTCTCCCTCTGTGTTTCGGACAGCCGGCCAGTCCGGACTATTCGGCTGCCTCTCGAAGTTGGGGGCGGGAAGCAGCCAGCGCCGCACGTCCGATGTACTCGGCAAATGCCGGCGGGATGGCCTGGGACATTTCGTTAAGCGTCATCCAGTCAATGCCCATCGCCTCAGAAGCAGCCGGTCTGTGGCCGCCCTCCCATACATCGCGGGTTCCTCGTCCGCCGGCAGAAGCCGCGCGCTTGCGAGCGTGGCCGCCATAGACGCCAATCACCGGGCCTTCGTGCTGGCACTCCGGCTGTTCAACTGGGAAGCTGCATTCAAAAAGCCTGTGGCGTTGCAACTGGCACCCTTGGGCACCCAGGCCAAACATCGACCCGCAAAGCTTCACGGGATTCCGAAGCGCCCAAGCCGCGCCTTCGACGTTCTCGATGACGTAGGGCGTCTTGGCGCGGATAAGCTTGTTGCGGACGGGCTCGATCAGCCTCGGGTGCTCCTTGGCTGCTGGCGCATGCTGCATGTCGCTGTAGCCCTGGCAAGGCGGGGAAGCCCAGACCAGTCCAAAGTTGGCGAACGAGATGTTCATCACGTCGGCCTGAATGAAGGCATATGGGTAGTTCTTCTGCGGCTCGATATCGACGCCGACGACATACCAGCCAGCATCGGCCAGGCCTTTAGCAACGCCGCCGGCGCAGCAAAAGAGATCAAGGGCAATTTTCACGGTCTCTCCTGTTCATCTGGCGGACTGTTTGAATGATCGCTACTCTTGGTCGCGCCATACGTGGATTTCTTCCGGCGTCATCGGCCGGATGTTCGTTAGCGGCGCGCCCTTCAAGGAGTCGCGGATCTCGTCCTGTAGTTTATGCAGGACATCCACCGCTGAATGCTCGACGGTTCCAAAGTCCTCGTCCACGATGAACTCTGCGGACGGAACGATGTCGCATTCGTCGCAGGTGTTCATTGCCATCAGTCTGAGTATGTAAAGCTGCGCCACGTTCTATCCTCCAATTGCCGCCCAATGCGGCTTTCACTGTTTCGGATAGCGGACGGCGGAAGGGGTTAAGTGCTGGTAGGCTCTAAATAATCTGCCGTTTCCGACAGTCACCTAGGCACTCCGGGCCTCGTTTATTATCTAACGAAACCAACCACTTAAAAATCCGTCCGCGATCCGTCCGCTATTCCGTATCTCGTTTGTTTCGACGTACCACTCGCAGAGTCATTACCTCGGCCGTCGCCTGGGCATCATCCCGCGAATAGTTCTGTGTTTGCGCGACGTTACTGTGGGTCGCAGCCTTCCGAACCTTCTCCATGTCGGCGCCGGCAGCCGCGGCCTCGGTGATCGCCCCGCTCCGGGTGTCCATGTTCTTGACGTGCTTTGGAACGCCGGCATCGTCCGCCACCTTCCGCCATTTCCTGCGGAACTCGGTGTTGTAATAGGGGTACTTGTCGAACTCGCAGATGATCACCGGGCCCGAGGCGGGCATCAGGTGGCGATGTACCGTGATGATCTTCGTTGTTTCGTCGATCGTGTAGACCGGGCCGCCGAACATCCGGGTAAATTCTTCAATGACCATCGGCGCGAGCAATAGGTTGATCTCGACCTTCTTGGCCCGCTTGCTGGTGATGTGACGCAGGATCAGGTTCTCGTCGATCTTCTCCCAGCGGAGGCCGGTGATCCATTTCTTCGTCTTCTTCTCGCCCTTGAACGTCTTGGTCTGGATAACATCCGAAACGCCGGGCTCCTTGACCGGAACCCACTGTCCGATGACGTCCTTTTGGCGCAGAGTACATTCGAATTGGATGGCCTGGGCGAGGGCGATGAACGGCCAGTCACGGGCGTGGGCAGCCTCCCTGATGGCCTCGGCCTGCTCAGCGGACAGCGCCACCTCGCGCGGCTTGGTGCCCTTGTAGCTCTGGCTGGATAGCGTGCTAGCGAGGCGCGAGCATTCCGCATCATCCAGCAGCCCGGCGCCGAACCGGAACATGGTCCGCAGGGTGGCGATGAATGCCCCGCCCGCCGATACCTTCTGGCCGTTGTCGCTCCATTCCTTATACCAGGAAAGGATCATCCGGCCGGTGATCTCGGCCAGCATCACGTCGCCGAACCGCTTGTCGATCCGCTTCAGCAGCGCGGCCTTGCCCTGGCGGGCCTCGTACTGCTTCTTGTGGAATGCCGAATCCGGGTCGTTCTGGTATTTGTGGATCAGGTTGCTAACGGTGACGAGCGGGAATAGCTTGCCGCCCGCGTCGCGCTCCCGACCCCAGATGAGCATAGTCGATTGCAGCTCGTTGCACTCAGAGGCGATTTCCGCCTTGTCGACATCGTCGGGCTCGACGCCTTCCCAAAGCTTCTTGGCGCCGGGCGCATAGCCGCGCTTTACCAGGTCGCTCCGGGCCTGCCAGTAGGCTACCCATGTCTTCTTGCGCTCGCGCCAGACAAGGCCCGGCGCATCCTCGACGCGGGGCGGCGTGCGTTCAGTCATTGTTCTCGCTCCGTGCAGGTTGCATGCCCATCGTTATCCCGTTGCGCTTATCCAACCACGCTTTCACCGCCGGCCAATAGCGCCTATCCCCGAAAAGCGGTTGTTTCCGTGGAAAACCGTACTTGGATTCCAGCCCCGGCAGGATCTTGCGCATATGCTTTTCCGGCACGCCGAGGCGACGGATCAGCTCGGCATCGCTCAGGTAGAGCTTGCCCTGTTCGCGCTCGATCGTCTCGGGTGCGGGCGATGTCATCGTCAGTCCTCAAGATCGTTGGTTCGCGCCGTCGATACACTGAGCCCAATAATTCATTGCGGCTTTGGCGGCGCGACCGAACGCCTCGCCCCAGTCAGCCGGGAATGAATCCAGGCACTCCTGAACGCTCTTGCCCGGCGGGCGCTTGATGCCAATGGCCGCTTCTGCCATCCGGATCGCGAGTTCGCCCTCGCTAATCTCGACGATGTATTTGGCCTTGGCTTTTTCTAGAGCGCTCATGTTTCCCTCATGCCCGGCTAAACAAATAAAGCGATATCATCATCGAGATCATCCCGACTGCGATAGAGCCTATGATTATGATCCAAAGGCCGTCCATTTCACTTTCGATCTTTCGTCATGTCCGCCAATGCGTCAGCATGTAGATTGATAGCATGGTCGTGTCGCATGCCATCGCCACAAGCCAGAGCAGCACGGGGGTCCTTGTAGACATCCCCACTAGAAACATCATGAACGTCACTGCCGGTCTCCGTTCATCTGGCGGACACCAGAAGAGACCGCCGCGCGGCCGGCGTCAGTCAGTCTTACGTAACTGCTATCTGTCCGATCGTCGTGGCCGCTGATGAGCCACCCGGCATCGTGACACTGATTGAATACATCTGGCTCGCTGAGCGTAGACTTGTCGTCACAGAAAGGCGCCAGTGCCGGGTTGTCGTGGTTCATCGAGCCAGAATTTGGGACTGCTCTCAGACAGGCCAGGCGTTCGGGGGTCAGTTCGTTGTATCGCTGCTTTTTCATGCTTCCCCCAAGGTCCGGACTGCCGGAGAGTCCGGCCGTTCGAAAGCCGGGTCGTTGATTATGCGGTTTAGATCTGGATAGCAGTCTGCCAAGCGGCGCAACGCCCCGAGTGGAATCTTCACCATGATGGACGCATCGGCGTTCTCCCACATTCTCACAACGCTATTGATCTCTAGGTTGTTGAGTGCCAGTTCGACGGCATCGATGGCATCACGCATCTGCTGGTGCTGAGATCGGCTCATGCCTCACCCCGTTCATCTGCCGGACTTCCCACAACTCCGGCAGTCCATTCGGCGATCCCATACGATGCCGACAGCGGTCCGACTTCCTCGGTGCACTTCTTGCATCGCGTTTGTTCATGGTCTGGCGTCGGCGGGTATCCCGAATAGCGCATCGCGTAAGAGCTGCCGGGCTCGCAGTTCATGAAGCGCCCGCAGTGATCGCACTTCGGCATCATGTTGAAAGCGTTCATCTGTCGGACTCCTGGGGAGACCGGACGAGTGTTTCTTCTTTCACGAACTCGATCGCGCCCAGCCGGCCCATGATGCGCCCGAGCTGCCCACAACCGCGCTGGTCAAAGTCGCCGCGGCACGCCACATCCTG